>Ga0105244_10000030_pt1 | contig 186272 bp, 230 predicted proteins | sample KBSM44metaG_FD_80423 | JGI IMG/M metagenome (GOLD analysis project Ga0105244, IMG submission 80423) | Miscanthus rhizosphere microbial communities from Kellogg Biological Station, Michigan, USA - KBS M4-4 metaG | ecosystem: Host-associated > Plants > Roots > Rhizosphere > Soil | place...
GGAACAACCACTCGCACCATTTTCTGTCTGTAATTTAGCTGCGGTTAACTTAGCGCAAATGGCAGATAAAGAAAACAAAACGGTTAACTTCGAAAAATTACGTGAAACAGTTCGTACAGGAGTAAGAATGCAGGATAATGTTATTGATGCAACTCCTTACTTCCTAGAAGAAAACAAAAAACAAGCGCTTGGTGAACGTCGTGTAGGTTTAGGAATTATGGGATTAGCCGACCTTTTAATCTACTGCGGTGTTCCGTATGGTAGTGAAGAAGGAAATGTAATTGTAGATCAAGTATTTGAAACGATTGCAACAACGGCGTATGAAGCGTCTATTGAAATTGGAGAAGAGAAAGGAAGCTTCCCGTTCTTAGTAGGCGAATCGGAAGATGAAACGATGCAACTACGAAAAGCGTTTACGAATACAGGTTTCATGAAAAAAATGCCTGAACATATTCGTGAAAATATTTTAGAATATGGAATTCGTAATTCACACCTCATTACGGTGGCGCCAACGGGCAGTACTGGTACCATGGTAGGCGTTTCCACAGGATTAGAACCATATTTTGGATTCTCATATTTCCGTTCTGGACGTCTTGGTAAATTTATTGAAGTGAATGCAGATATCGTACAAGAATATTTAGATAAACATCCTGAAGTAACGAAAGATACGTTACCAGCTGAGTTTGTTTCAGCGATGGAGTTAACGCCAGAACAACATGCAGATACGCAATGCGTCATTCAACGTTGGGTAGATTCATCTCTATCTAAAACAGTAAATGCACCGCGTGGATATGCGGTAGATCAAGTACAAAAAGTGTATGAGCGTTTATGGAAAGGCGGAGCTAAAGGCGGTACAGTGTACGTCGATGGTTCCCGTGATGCACAAGTTCTAACACTTACTGCAGAAGAAAACACATTAGAAGAAGACGTAGCAGTAGATGTCACAAACGTAGAAGCTATTTCTGCACCAACAGAAGATGTAACAATTGGATCGGAAATTGGAGATACGTGCCCTGTATGTCGTAAAGGGACTGTAGAAGAAATTGGCGGTTGTAATACGTGTACAAACTGTGGCGTTCAATTAAAATGTGGTCTATAAGAAAGTAGTGTGAAAAAGAAGATCTGAATTTCAGATCTTCTTTTTTTAATCGACAATTTCGGTAATGACATTGTAACTTACACTGGTAACACCTGATTGTTTTTCTAAAAGAGTTTTGATAGCTATGAGTTGTTCGGGTGTTGTTCCTTCTTTAAATACAAACAAAGAAGATTGAGAAAAATTGCTATAACTTGCCATGTACGCGCCTGTTTCTTCTGCTATTTTTTCTAAAGCGGTTTTATCTGTTCCTTCTTTGAAAAAAATAAGTAACATGTTTTCCATTGCTTTTTGATTTTCATATGTTACTTGTTTTATATCTTTGGTTTCTTTTGTAGAAAGTGTTTGTTTTTCTTCTTCAGTCCAAGGAGTTGGCGCGTAATTTAATTCTTTTGATAAAGTATTTAAACTGATATCTTCATTCTCGGGAGATTTAGTTGGAGTTTCTTTTTCGACTTTTTCTTTTTTCTTTTCTTTTGTTTTCGGCTCAGTATGCGATGGAGAGGGTTCTTTTTTTTCTTTTTCTTCTCTAGGTTGAAAGAAAAACCATGCTGCTGTAACGATTGCGACTACTATAAGGACTAAACTAATCCATTTTTTCATAAAATCACCTCTTTCGTATCTTTTTAAATATAGATGATAACGAAAAAAACGCAACTTTTCCTTTCATTTTTTTTAAAAATTGAATACTATGCATATAGGAGGTGTCGGAATATTGAAAAAAGTAATATACGCAGTCGGGTTATCTGCTTTTTTATTTGGGTGTTCTTACCCTGTATCAGCTGATAATACACATGAACAAGAAATTAATGAACAATATTTGCTCAATATGGGGCTGGATACATCTATGCCTGAAACAGGCAGAGGTGTGGGAGTTGCCGTTTTAGACACAGGAATAGATAAAAATCACGAAGATTTAAATGTTGAAGGTGGAGTGAATTGTACTTTTATAGATGGTTGTGGAAAAGAAGGGGAATTTAAAGATTTGCAAGGGCATGGAACACATGTAGCAGGTATTATCGCAGCTAAAAATAATTATATTGGAATGCGAGGCGTTTCGCCTGATGTTAATCTTTATAACGTATCTGTTTTAGAGGAAAATAGTAAAGGAACATTAGAAATGTTATTAAATGGTTTAGAATGGGTGTATGAAAAAAATAAAGAACAACGAAAAAAACTTACAGAGGAAGAAAAAACGCCTAAAAATTTAATAGATATTGTGAATATGAGTATGGGTTTTAAAGAATTGAATGATGATGAAACATTAAAAGTATCTATAAAAAAGTTAAAGGAACAAGGTGTGTTATTAGTGGCAGCGGCAGGAAATGAGAGCTGTCATAAAGAAGATGAAAAGCTTATTTGTTTATCAGAAGAAGAGTTAGAACAAAATGATAATATAAATATACCAGCTTTGTATTCTGAAGTAATTTCGGTTGCTAATACAGATTGGCAAAGATTAGACATGTTGTCTAAAATTAATAAAGATATAACTAGACAAAAACATTCTTCTGTAGGGAAAGTGGATATTTCCGCAATGGGTACAGATATTTGTAGTGCTCTATCAACATCGGTAGAAAAAACAAAAGACATGGAAACGTGTAACGATAAAGAACATTATCAAATGTTGACAGGCACCTCTCAAGCTACTCCTGCTATTTCAGGTTTGTTGGCGTTATATAAAGAAAGATTTCCAGAATATACAGTAGATGAACTTAAACACTTGTTATATGAACAAGCTGAAGATATAGGGGAAAAAGGGAAAGATCGTTATTTTGGATATGGACTAGCGAATTTTAATCCACCAAAACACCAAGAAATAACGGAAGATATCCATATAAAGGGAGAACACAACGTTTATCAATGGGCAAATACAACAGCGCCAAAAGAAAAAATATCTTTAGACGGTGAATATAAAGCAACAAAAGCGAAAACATGGAATGCAAATCAAAAAAGATTTACGTGGTACTATCTTGAAAAAGAAAGTGGAGAAAAAATTGGATGGGTGTATCTTTTAAATGATCCTGATATTATAGTCAGAAAAGATCGATATGAATTTACATTAGATAATTATATGCCTACTTTTTACTATGAGCCTAATTTAGAATCATGGAAAGAGAAAATCGATATATCAAGTAAGAAAGTGGGAACATTACTATCAAACGGTGCGTTAGATTGGAATGCTGAAAAAGGTTATTATAACTGGTATCAAGTTAGTATTCCTGAATATGATATTAAAGATAAATGGGTATATGTTCCTGAAATTTCTTCTGTAACAAAAGGAATATTTGAGCGTGGGTTGTTTGATTTAACGTCTGGTCATGTGATTCAATCAAAAGGTGTTTCAAATTTATCTTATTTATTTGATAATGATATTAGTACAACATCTTCTTATGCTCAAGTTCAATTCGATTCAAAAGGGGAGTTAACTTATCGTTTTGATTCTCCAGTTGACATTGATGAAGCATACTTTAAAAGTTTAGATCCTAATACATCAGCTTCTCAAATTTCACTTACGTTTATAAAACAAGATGGGCAAAAAATACAATATACGATTTCCCAAGATAATATGTTGAAAACTTATTTTTCAATTCCTGAAGTGAAAGACGTCGAATATGTCACAATTAAAAACGAGGGAGATTTTTCTGCAACAATTACAGAAATGGATTTCTTTGGCGCATTTAATGAAAAAGAACCTATTCAAAAAATAGGGAAAATAGATGAATATAATCCATATAAAAATTTAACTAATTTTTATTTCTATGTTTCGAATTTTAAAAATTTATATGCAGAGCCTGATATTTATTCAACTAAACTATATACAGAAATAAAACCAGAAATAGCCCAAGTAATTGATTATAAAGGATGGGATTATGACATGGGGCAATATAAGTGGTTAAAAATTAATATTCCTAATCAACATATTTATAATAAATGGATTCGTTCAAATAATATATCTGCGCAATCTTTTAAAAACGGATTGTTTGACAATACATATTATAAAATAATTCAAAATAACACTAATACTACTTATTTAGGAAGTAATGAAACAGGAGATTATGCAGCGACAACTTTTAATCCTGGAGAAAGTATTACATATCAATTTGACAAAGGGATTTCAACTTTAGATCGTCTTTATTTTAAGTTGGCAAAAATGAATTATAATCTCGATAATCCATTTACGATGGAATTAGACGTAAAATGGAAAGATGATGAAAATTGGAGTACGTATTCAATTACAGGAAAAAATTTGCTTGATCAATATAAAAAACTGGATTTAAAAGGAAACGATTTAAAATTTGTGCGTCTTCGAAATACGGGAGAATCCCCAGTAACGCTTCAACTTTTTGAATTATTTGGAGATAATATAGTTATGGGGACATCTAAAGAAAAAACATTGTTCTTATCAAGTTATGTCAATTTTTATGACGAACCTAATGAAGAAGCAGTTTATATTCAAGAGTACTTTTCTGGAAAAATGTATGATAGTTTAAACAGTTTGAAATGGTCTTCAAATTATGCTCAAGATACATGGCATCAAATTAGTATTCCTGAACTGGGTATTGAAGATAAATGGGTGAATGTAAATAGACAATTACTTCCTCCTCGTTATATGCAAGGATTGACCAGTACGGTAGGAGGAATGGTTACCTCTTATACAACAAATGGTTATGTCAATTGGTTTAATGATGAAGTTGAACCTTACGGAAATCAAAAGATTAACCCTGGTGAATATGTGAAATATATGTTCGATTACCCTGTAAAAATTCGAGATATGTATCTAAAAACATATGACCAAATAGAAAATTTAGGAAATCAACTTGAATTAGAGCTAACAACATCATCAGGGAAAACAATTACTCATTTAATTTCCGAGCAAGATTTATTTCGTGAATATTTTCCTATCAACGAAGAAGAGGAGGAAGAATTGATTGTATCTGCGACAATTCGAAACGTGAACGATCGTAGCATATCTCCTGTTGAAATTGAGTTTTTTGGAAAGGGGAATGAAAAAAATATACAAGAAGTGTTTCAATTCATTGAAACAAACTCGTATAGTAGTTTCTATGAAAAACCAACGACTTATTCTCCTAATCAGTTCAGTAGTTCTAGCCAAAATCTTTTCGTTTCTAAGGGCTATCAATGGAATCGCAATACAGGAACGTATAATTGGTATCAAATTGATGAACCTGAATCTCCTTATGATGGAATGTGGACGAATAGTCATAAAGCGGAACCTATTTATAAACATGGATGGTTAGATGCTTTAAATTATGAAACCACATATGAAAACGTAAGTGATCTTTCTCATCTTTTTAATGATGTAAATCCATATGATTACCAATATACTTCTCTTTATTCAGGAGGGAAAATTAAAATGACTTTTACAACCGCTCCTTTCATTGAAAAATTTTACCTTAAATTTGACGGAGATAATTTTCTTGATGCGGGGGATTTAGAGGTTCGATTCAATCAAACAGATGGAACGAGCGTTGGTGTCTATATTGATGAAGAAGATTTTATGAAAGGATTAATTGATGTAACCGATTTTGGTTTGCACCAAGTTGAAAGTGTGGAACTTTTAAATAAAGGAACTACGACCATTAAATTAGATAAAATAGAGTTTTTTTAATTCATAGATGATATAATAAAAAAATAAAAAAAGAAGATCTGAACTTCAGATCTTCTTTTTTCTTGAAAAAAGGAAAATGTGATATATAACGATAAATGGAAGAAAGGGGATGATGAAAAATGAAAAAAGAGCTCAAAAAACAGTTATTACGTGTTGATGACAACAAACAGACGTTAAAGCCAGAGAATTTCAACAAGAAAAATCGTCATAAACTAAGGACAATTAAACAGCAAATGGAAGAATTGCTGCGTCATTCGTTAACCCTATTGGAAGAAGTAGAAGATGCACCTTTTTTTGCAGAATTACATATTAAAAACGAAGAGTGTTATGAATTATGTATTCGATTTTCTTACTTCGGAGAAATGGTTACCATCTTTAGTGAAAACAATGTACATGTCAAAAAATATCCAACTGAACAAATCGTAAAATTACTTAAAAAAAATGGATTTGTGTATATAGATGAGAAATTTTTGCATGAATTATATGATGGAGCTAATAAAAACGTAAGCAGAGGAACGACATGGTTTGAACGTTTCTTTGATGATGTATAAGAAAGGAGTGGGGAAAATGGAATATAAAAAGCAGTTGCTGATTTGGACGATTTTATCTGCCATTTTGTACATAGCAATGATTATTGTATCATCAATATCACCTTTATCAAAAATGGGAGAAAACGCAAATACATTTAATTCGGTTGGAATGTGGACATCGATTGGAATGGTCGTATTCTTTTATCTGTTATTTTGTCTTCCTTATTTTTTGGGAATGAATGTGATGAAATATGTTATGACAGTGTGTTGTGCGATCGGACTGATGGGTTTTATAAGTGTGTTAGGCATTTCTGTTGTTTTACTTTTTGTAAAAAGTGTCTCGCTTTCCACAATTGTTTTAGTGATAATTGGTGTAGCAGGGATAATGGTTAGTGTTAAATGGTTTCATGCAGCATATAAAAATCGTCATTAAAAAAGAGCGAATGCTCTTTTTTTCATGTAAAATAAAGAAAAACGAAAAGAAAGAAGTGGATAAAATGAGTACAAGAACAGTACCAAGGCATATTCCTTATTTTCAGTCATGTATGATTAGATTGGATGCTGAAACGGAGCGAGGGAAAAGATGGATTGCTGAATTCGCAATTGAAAAAGATGAAGTGTATCGTTTTGAAGTGTATTTTTTTAAATATGAAAAAAAGCAATGGAGAACAATTGGTTTAAAAAAGAAAAAAGAAAATAAAGAATGGACGATCTTTTTTGATACAGTGTATCGAGATATTAAGACACATGCAAGTGAACAAGTATTACGTTTGCTCAAAAAGTATTCAAAAGAACGAATTCGTTTAACATTTATTACAGGAGATGAACGACTGAAAAATATTGAATATCCTGAACCAAAAGAATTAACAATAAACGAATAAAAAAAGCCAGAATAATTCTGGCTTTTTTCTTATGATAACATGGAATCGATATCACTATATCTTGGATCTGCACTAGAAAGAAGAAGATTTGATACAAGTAAATGAGGCTCAAATACTTCGAATTCTTCGTCTTTATAACTGCTTACTTGTTCATTCACATCCCACAGATTAAAACTGTAAGAAACATCAAATGTTTGATTATGACCTTCATTTACATACAAAATTTCGTTTCCTGAACGATTGATCATCACACCAACTGTGTAGTCTTTATTTTGCAATGTAAACATCCAGCCTTTTGTCGTAATTTTTCCTTCTTGTTGAACAAATGGTTGTAGATAGGTAAGTTTATGTAAATAATTCACTAACAGCTCTTTGTGTGTATTGTGCGTTAATTCAAATGCAAGTACGTGCTCAATGTATTCTTTACTGCTGTAACCAACTACCTCTTGGACAACTTCTACTTCTTTCACTAATTCTTGTAACATATTTGTTCCTCCTTGAAATGTGATACTACTATTATACCCTAATTTTAGAAATTTATGGATAAAAAAGTCATCCCTAAAGGATGACTGATTACCTATTATAGGTACATATCTTCGATTTCATTAAATTCTGGATTCACATTTTGTTGGAGAAAACAAGCAATGATTTTATGTGGTTCTTTTTCTTTAAAATCTTCATCTTGGTAGTGAAAGATTTCATCGTTTATTTTCCACATATTGAAACTTTTTTTATCATCGTAATACTCATTATGATCTTCATTTAAAAAGAAGTAATCAGTTGTAGAACGGTAAGTCATCATGCCAACGGTATAAGATTTACCATTTAAATCAAACATCCATCCTTTTGTGTGCTCATCTTCATCATGTTCTTTAAAAGGTTGTAAATAGGTGATATTTTTCAAATGTTTCATTAATTCTTTTTTATCTTTATGAAATGTAAATGGGTCTTCTAATACATATTCAATGTACTCTTTGCTACTATAAATTTGCTCTTTTATCTCTTCTGCGTCACCTTGTGATGAATGAAATTGTTCCAATAATTCTTTTAGCATGCGTTTTCCTCCTTCAATTGTTCTATATTTATTATACTTTTTTTAACAAAAAAGTGCGTAAATTGAAGTAAAATAAAAATACATTGAAAAAGAAAGGATGAAGAAAATGTTAAAATTGTTAGAATTAATTCAACAATCAAAGAAAGAAGAAAAAGAAAATCGAACAAAAGAAACGCAAAATAACGAATGTTTCTTAGATTTAGTAAGCTATACAAATTTTCTTTTAAAATAATATTCAAAAAAATGTCATCTTTGATGATGTTTTTTTATTTTTTTCAACATTTTTCGAAAAAGTTAGATATAATGAAAAGCAGAAAATAAAGGATAGGAGAGTTGGCTATGGGAATTTTACAATTATTATTTAAAAAGGAAAACAAAAAGGAGGATTATGTATTTAACGAAAAAGAGTTTACTACTTTATTTAGGAGCTTTCTTGATCAAAAGAAGAAAGAGTATAATGGATTTTTCGTTAAAGTAGAGGATCGAGATTTGCATCGAATGAAGGATCGTATTGATAAATGGATTACACGTTTTAATCAACTACAAGAAGAAAAAGTAGTAGATACAGCGCGGTTACATAAACAAATGAAAAAAATCATTTCATTAAAAGAAGATTCATTTGTAATCAAACAAGGTTTAATTCAATTAACGTTATTTGCAACAAAACCAAAATATGAAATTTCTATTCAAGATGGTACAAAACAATTACTTATTGCAGAAGGATTTTTAGTGAATTTAGATTTTATTATGTCGAGAAAACGTGAACTTTCACAAGCGTTTACGCGTAAATTCTTTGGTCAAAAACGAAGAACGGCATACACAAAAGAAGAAGCAGCAGAGTTATTTGAACAAAACATTGAGTCTCTTATGACAAACGATGATTTACGCTATTTTGTATTTGGACATAAATTAGCTTGGTTATCAAAAAATAAAGAGCCATGGATGATTCAAACAGAGCGTGCCATTAAGGACATGCATATTCAATTCGATCAATTAGATGAAGCATTTGCACAAGTGGAGCAAGAAAGAAATGCAGCACTGCAAATGAAACGATTAGAAGAAGCAAAACAAACGGATAATCAAGAAGAATATTTCCGTACATTATGCAGCCAGTAAAAACAATGAAAAGTCAGGAAAAATCTCCTGACTTTTTTACATGGCGATATCGACTACAAATCCTGTATCATCTTTTTTAGCATCTCCTTTAGCATAAAGAGAAACGATTACACCTTGAGGATCAAGGTGGCGTAAATCCGTATCATCGCCATCTACAACGGTCATACCTTTAAACGTATCTGGAATAATATCTTTTGTTCGAAACACGACGGCAATTCTCATTTTTTTCTTCAGTGCTTTTTCTACTTCTTTTTGATATTTTTCTACACCTGAGTAACTAAAAGTTAAATCATAATTAGAAGGTAAGTGATTACGTGATGCTATTTTTGTGTAATCATAAAACTGAATATGTGGAAAAAGTGCCATAATATTTTCGTATTTTCCAGGAGTTGCGCCTATTTTTTTAGCGGTTTCTTCTTCTAATGTAAAATTTATTTTCTCCCATAAAATGTCGCTTGTCCCGTTTAATCGGATGAGTGGAATGTTTTGTGTTTTTTTGGCTTTGTTTTCAATTCGATGAATATCGCGGGCAATTTCGTTTAAAAACTCATTTTTTCTTTCATGGAAATAAAGAGTTTTTCGAATTCTAGCTTCTTTTATTTTATTAAATTTTCCTCTTCCTGCTGTATAAAGGCATGCGCTGTCACATTGTGCTATTTTTGCCATGGGACATACATTTGTGACGCCGCTTTGTGTATTGGGAGCTAAATATAAAATACCTGTAATGTATCCTTTTTTCTCACCTTTAGGCGTTTTTGCATTTTCCATCGTTAGTAAAGTCATCTTTTTTTCTCCTTTCAAGTTATCTAAAACTAGTATGAACGTTCCTTTCTTTCCTTATTCCTTTTTTTACAAAAAAACAAACATTGTGGTATAAATAATGCGGTTTAATTAAAAAATGAGGTGAAGAAAGATGGGCAGAAAAACATTAAAAGATTTATACGTAAAATGGGCAAAAGAGGAAGAATTCCTTCTGCCTGAGGGATTTGAAGTTGATTTTGGATTAAATTCAATGGATAGAGAAATGCTATCAAAAGAAGAACGAGAAGAAAAATTGCAACAAGGAAAAGTAGAAGAGATCGTTCCGCATTTTGCATATAATAGTGATAAATTATTAACATGCGAAATACTAAAAGTGCATGATATTCCACATGTTGAATGTATAAAATTATCTGATAACCAAGAGGATGCTACAAGGGAAGTAATTGAATTATTTCATAAAAAAAATGCGGAGATTGTTGTAAGAGGAAGACAAGGAACATGTGGACTTAAAACCTTTTTTCCAAAAAGAGAAGTTTCGCTTCCGATGATGATTTCAACACTTATGCATGATCCTAAACGTCCAACTACGCCGATTGTATCACCACGTTATTATGCGCAGCATGAATATGGTGTATATGTAGTAGGGGATAAAGTAGAATTAGTGGTTAAAAAAGAATTAAATCCTATAACAAATACCCATAATTTATCAACAGGTTCTTCTGCGACGGAGGAAACCGATATAGAAAAAGTAAAGGAAATTCAGCTACTTGCATCTAAAATAGCATCTGTTTTTGGATTAGGTTTTGCGCGCATTGATATTATGGATACAACAGAAGGGTTAAAAGTGTTAGAACTTAGTATTCCAAATTATAAAAAATTCGCTTTACAAAATGATACATGTGAAGCGGCTGGAAAAAGATTGTTTATAGCTGCTTATACTTATTCACTGAAAACAAATGAAAACCCAGACTTGATAAAAGAATAAGGAAAGTATAAATACGCAGAGATTTATCCAATAAGGGTAAATCTTTTTTTTATTTATATCAAAAACCAGTATAATAAAAAAGAAGGAAGAAAACAGAATGGAGAGATGGAAAAAATGATGGGAATAGTAAAAAAATTATTTAACAAAAAAGAAAAAGACGAGCTTGAAATAACCAATTATACAAATAGAACAATTTTTAATATGGTATTTGATGAATGGATTGAAAAACGAAAACCAAGGCATAAAACACATGATATAACCGTTTCCCTTGATGAACTAAGTGATGTATATAGCACAATTAGTACGGTAAGTCGTATTACAAAGTCATTAAAAGAAAGAGGAAAAGTGGACGTATCACAATTAGAAGAAGGGTGTAACAAATTAATTGTTAAAGAAACGGATCAAATAATAGTCATAAAAAAAGATCTATTTCGTTTTGAATTCATGTCAAGAACAAACAAACGAGCCTGGTATCGTCTTTATTTAGAACATGAAGGAAGAGAATTAAAAATTGCAGAAGGAGAATTATCATATAGAGAAGAAGAAATGGTAGAAATGGCATATGGAAGATGTCTGTTTGATTTAAAAAATCGAGGAAGTTTCTACTATAAAAAAGAAATAAAAGAAATTAAAAAAGTTATAGAAAGTATTATTAAAGCGCGTACCTCGCTTCAAGAAGAACGAAACTGTATTTTTGTTAATGAAGTGGCATGGGAGTCGGTGGACGAAGAACCATGGATGGAGACGTTTCAACATACATTAACTAAAGTAAACACAGAAGTTCATTCGTTATCTCGTATAATAAGTGAAAAACAAAAAGAAGAATTGGAAATAAATTCGATAGAAAAAAAGAATCGCGAAAAAGTGTGTGAAGATAATAAAGAATATTTTCGGACATTAACAAGACAGTAAATGAAAAAGTCAGGAATTTTTTCCTGACTTTTTTTAGTAACCTGCTGCCATTAATCGGAGGGTAAAACCGTGTGATTCAGTATCATTGATTCGGCAACCAATAATAACATTTGCTTCTTTAGATATGTATTTATATAATTCTTCAGATGTGGAATCTAAGTGTTCGAAAGATGAATTGTTGGGACCTTCGAACTGAATTAAAATAGAAGATGCCTTAGATAAATGTGTATGTTCTTCTTTAAAACGTAAAAATAAATTCTCTAATGCTTCTTCAAATATAATATTTTGTGATTTGGCAAAATATCCAGGTCCTGATGAAAAAACATGACGTACGTCTTCTTCATCAAGGTGAATAAGTCCTATTTTTTCCGTGAATTCAGGGATCACTTCACGTTGAAGAAGTTCTTCATTTAATGGTTTTAAATAAGGTCTATCGCAAGTATAAAAGATGATTTCTTTTTCAAAAATAGCAGCAATTTTTTCAAAAACATTGTATTGAATGGTTCTCTTTCCATTTTCCATTAGAGAAATAGCTTGAGGTGTCATAAATAATTTATCTGCAAGTTCTGCTTGCGTCATTCCTGCTTGTATTCTCCAATTTTTCATTAATTCATGCATCATAATTCCTCCTAATCGTTTTTAATACCCTGAAGCAATAACTTTAACCACAAATCCTCGTTTTTCTTCAACGTTTATTGTAGAACCAAAAACAAGATCGGCATTTTTATTTGTATGTTTTGCAATAATGTCGCTAACATAGTCTAAATCATCAAAAGTAAAACTTGTACCACCTTCTATCCAAAAAATAACTCCTTTTGCATTTTTTAATGGTTTGTTTTCTTCATTAAAATGATGTAAGGCACCAAAAAGGGCTTCGTTTAGTAAAATACCGTTTGCTTTGGTAAAATAACTTTTTCCTTCAATAGAAATAATGTTTCGAAGATCTTCTTCATCTGCAGGAACAACACCAGGTGTTTGAAAGGATGGGATCATTTCTTTTTGAAAAATTTCTTCTGTTAATTCTTTTACAACTGGTTCATCCTGTATGTAAAAAATAAGTTCTTTTTTAAAAATTTTTGCTATTTTTTGAAGTAAAGGATATTGAATGGTTCTTTTTCCGTTTTCGATTAGAGAAACACCTTGTGGTGTCATAAATAATTTATCTGCAAGTTCTACTTGCGTAATACCAGCTTCTAGTCTCCATTTTTTTACTAAATCATTCATGTTTTTTTCATCCTTAATAAGTTGTTATCTTTATTATAAAAGATAATACATAAAAAACCAGAGGAACCTTGTTAACAAATTGTTGAGTGGAAGTCTAGTTTAATTGAAATGGGACATACTAAAATAGAGGTGAGGGAAATGAAAAAAAGTATCGTCATGTTTATAATGGCGTTTGTATTAATTGCATGGATTCCAAAGGAAGATAGTCATTTATTAACCACACATACATTTATGAAGCACTACCCTGTAGGAACAAATTTTGAAAAATATGCAGAAGATATGATTGAACTTGATCAAAAAGAAAAAGTATATCGTTTAGCAACACTTGAAGTGAAAAATAAAAGATTTCATTCAGAAGTGATGGATATTGTTAAAGTAAAAGATGGGTATATGGGAATTGGATTTGATTCAAAGAAAATAACAGGATATTGGAAATTTAAATCGTTAGAACAAGCAAGTGAAAAGCTATCAGAGTAGATAGCTTTTTCTTTTTTGATTCGATATAATAAAATAAAAAGGAGAAAAAACATGAAACTAATAAAAGTAGAAGAGTTAATGGAAAAACCGTTTTCTGAGATTACCAAAAAAGAATGTTTGAATGAAAAAGAAACGGTACGACGTTTAGGTGGATTAAAAGAAAAATTTATAGAAGTAGCAAAAAAAGAAGAAAAATTAAAACAGATTATTCAAAACGTAGTAGTGTTTGAAAATGATGGAAAAAAATATGCGATTGATATTCTTAAAGTGCAACGAATTATACCTGGAAAAGAAGGAATTCCATTTAAACTCATCGATATAAGAAAAAATAAAGAAATGGAAGGATATATTATTTTATATGAAGTAAACGAACAAATTATCGGTGTTAAAGTAGAGTGCGTTGATGAAGTTGCAACAGTAATGCTGATTGAAGAGTTTCATCAATGGAAAAAAACATATCTTCGAGAATCAAAAAATCGTTTAATATTTAGCATGATAGAATAAAAGGATTTAGCGCCCCCTGCAAGAAAGAAAAAGAGGGGGTGCTAATCATGAAGAAAAAATATATAATCTTTCAATTATACGATGATGTATGCGCACTTGATGTGGACGATATTCACGAAATCATTGAACTAGATACGATGGTGAAAACAAGTTCAAAAGAATTAAATTTATGCTTTTGGAAAAAAGTAACGGTTCCTGTTGTTGATCCTATGGCAATGATGAGCTTAGATGAGCACGAACCATCACTTCATTCTCGTATTTTGGTTGTGGAAAAACGCGCATTGAAATTTGGAATATTAGTTGATCAAGTTATGGGTGTAATGGAGTTTAATGTAAGAGATTTTGAAGAACCAGATTTAGATGAAAGACGTTATGTATCATCTCGCGTAGATGAATTTAAAATTTTCTCACCAGATATCTTTTTAACGGAGAGAATGATGGCAAAATTCCGTCAAGCTTATCAAACAGATTTATCGGCTATGGAAGATGCAGAAATGATTCACGGAGAAAGAGCACAAGGGAAAGAGGAAATTGTGGAACAAGTTCGTCTTCGTTCATTAAATTGGTTAATTTCTGCTACGCGTAAAAATTTAGATGAGGCTTTTATTAATGAAGCTGTTGAAATTCATAATTTAGTTGCAAGATTATAAAAAAAGATGCGTATATCGCATCTTTTTTTAAAAATATAGTGGAATATCTTTGATATGTAAGTGTGATACTTGTTCAAATTGTTCATCTGAACTTATGATCATCGAAACAACTTCAGGATCTTGCTGAAGATGATAAGGAAGTGCTCGGAAATGAAATTGCTCATAAAAAGCAGGATTAACTTCAGAGTGAAGCAAAATTAAAGCATCTTTTTCTTTTGTTTGAATAGAAGAAAGACAGCTTTGAATCATTTTTTTGGCATATCCTTTTTTTCTATGTTTTGGTTTGGTCATAACAAACGCAATGCCATAAACAGGTGCTTGTAATTTCTTGGATAAAAGAGGTAAGCGGTACAGCATAAGAGAGCTTGCAATGGTTCCTTGATCAGTTATATAAACGAAACGTTCTCCTCGTTCATCGTCTTTTTCGTATTCTTTTATATAAGAAGAAAAAGGTAAATTGCTATCCCATTCCTTGTATTCCATTTTATAAACTTCTTCTTTTTCGTGTGGTAAAACTAAGCGTAGCATGTGGTTCACTTCTCTTTCTAAAATTTGATAAACAAATTATACTACAAAAATAAAAAAAGAAAAGAACAAATATGCGTCCATATCTGTTCTTTTCTTTTTTTATTTTTTCTTTGGACCGAAAACGCCGCCGAATAAGCCGCCTTGTTTATCTTTTTTAGCTGATGGTTGTTTTCGTTTAATTGGTTTACGGAAAATGTTTTTATGTACTTGATTTCCAAGGATGATAAAAGCATCGTATAAAATTTCTGGTGGTTTTTTAGATAAAAGTGGTGTGCCGTTATACACACTATTTTTTACATCTTCGTGATGTGGAATAATGCCACCAATTCTTGTTTCAAGTGTTGCTTCTAATGCGCGTGTAAAACTACCGCGTGTGTCATCATAGGACTTTGCGATAACAGGAACGACTTTTTTACGATCGATCAAATTTGCTACAAAAGGACCCACTTCTGTATCAAAACAACGACGAACCGCATAAAGACTTCCAGGGGTCTCTGTTACATGCATGAGAATTTTGTTCACTTTTTTAAGAATACTAGCTGTTAATTCATCGCGTAAACCGCTACCTGTATCAACTAAAATGGTTGAATAGTTGCTTTGTTGTGCAGCTTCAATGATTTTTTCAAAAATAACATACACATCAGCAGGTTTCCGATTTTTCATTTTTAAAATATAACCAGGTAAAATTTTCAAATTACGGTAAACGGGATGTGTAATTAAGTATTGATCCAAATTTTCTTTGGAAATATCTATCCCATTTTCTGTATCTTCAACAATAGCACCTAAGTTACGATCAGGATCTGAAAAGCCAAATTGAAGATGAACATTTGGATTTTCTATGTTAAAATCAAGTAATAAGATTTTAAGATCTTTATTGGTAGCCAAAATAAGAGAAGTATTAACTGCAGAGAATGTTTTAGCTGATTGATCTAGAACAGACCAAAAAGCGACAATTTGTTGATACAGTTGATTAGTTCCTTTCATTGGACCATCAAGTGTGCCGTATTCTCTTGGATTAATCCCTGTCATTCCTGTAATATCAGGTTCGTCATCAATAAGATCTGTTGGTGTTTGAAACTGTTTTAATTCTTCTAATTCATGTGAAACATCCTTAAATGTTTTGGGTTTAAATAAAGCTTCCTCTAAGTCAGCAGGAGAAAATTTTCCGTTAAATACATCGAAAATCATCCAATGGTAAAGAAACGATTTCTCTTTTGGATTTTCATCTTTTAGGATGTAAATAATGCGTACTTCTGGGAAGCGTGTTCTGAGTGTTAGAATTAGTTCGCGTGTAGAAAGTACGCCTTCTAACAACTCACTTAAAATAATAACATCAGGCTTTCTACGTTCAACTACATCGACAACGGCTTCTTTATAAAGAGCGCTTCCAACAAACTGCGCTTTTGTAATACGTTGTTGTATAGCATTATCCAAATCTGGGACACCTGTAGCTAGTACTACTTTCATCGCTATCACCTCGCACTTGTCATCATAATGATTTTTTAATTTTTTTCAATAATTTGTTTCATTTTTTTCCAGAAATAAACTTTTACCTATATAATAGGAAAAGAAGAACAAAAAAGGGGGAACTATCATGTCTATGTTACGCAAACTAGATATCCTTACATTAATTTCCGTATTAATCACGATGAGTTGGGGCTTGATTTCTATTTCAAACAGCGGAAGAGCAAATGAATCAGAAATGACGTATTTTCTATTTAGTTACATCGCCATTATGATGGTGTTGTGTCCATTTATTTTAACAACCTTTTTAGCGAAAAAAACATCAGGAAAAAAACAACGTGTTTTCGCGGGATTGTCCAATAGTTTTTGGGCAACAACCATCATTTATTGGATGATGTGGAAATTAGAGGTAGGTAATGACTGGATTGCATTGGCATTATTTTTGTTATTAACGGTTTTATTTGCAGCAAAAAATGTAGAAACAACGTTTTCCAGCGGGTTTTTATATGGATTTTGGGTGTTAATGTGGGTGTACTTTTTCAGAAGTGGACATCTCCCTTCAACGGAAGATAAAATTTATGTCGTGTTTAGTTTACACGGTGTACAAACGATTTTTTCTTATTTTTGGATCATGATACTGACAGGACTTTTAATCAGTCGCCCAAGATTACTTCCAAGTGTGTCGTTAGAAATTCAACGAAAAAACAAACGAAAAAAATCCGACAATAATATAGGAAGAAAAACGACTAAAAAAGACAAAAAAGAATTAAAACCTATCAAAATGGAAGAGAAACCTTATACAAAACCAAAGGTTACCAAAGATAGCGATAAAGATATGTTTACCGAAGTAAAAAAATTAATCAGAAACGAAATTAATAAACGTTAAACGCAGCCAAAAAAAGCTGCGTTTTTTTTGTTGCAAAAATTTGACTTTTAAGTAAGATGGGCTATAGTACGCGGGAGGTGTTGCAGATGAAAGAATTAATTAAAAAATATCTATTTAGAAACAAAGAAAAGCTAACATCCAAAAAAGCCAAAATATTTTATGGGTTTTTGTTGTTTGCTTTTGTTATAAGTCTTTTTATCGGTATTAATTATGTGGGCGTTATTATCATTGTTGCACTTTTACTCTTTTTAATGAATCAAGCAGACGGAGAGAAAGAAAAAATAATTTCTCCGTGGCAACACCAGGAACAAAAAGATGAAGTGGCACAATTAGAGAAAAAAGCACACATTATTCGCCAACATGTCGAAAATCACGACGAAGACTTAGAAGCGAAGTTGCAGTTACAAGAATTAGAAGAGCAAATTGCGCTTTTAAAGAATAGATACGGGTTTAATTAAAAAAATGGAAAAAAATGGAAAAAAATATTGTCTAAAAAAATTTTTATGGTAATATCTATTTGAACAAAAAGGAGGGGATACATATGTTAAAAGTTAAAAAACTTTTTACAATGGTAATGTTAGTGATGGCGTTTACGTTCACTAACGGATTAGTAACAAATTATATTTCGGGAGATGGAGTTGCACACGCAGCTGCTTGTGGTAAAGGTGGAGCTAATGGAGCTTTGAAACCAGGAGATGTTAAAGGCTGTGAAGGTGTAAGTGATATCAACGATCGTATCTTTGGTTTTGCTAAAGTAGTAGCTGGTATCGTACTAGGATTTGCGGTTCTTATGATCGTATATGCTGGTTTCAAATACACAACTTCTCAAGGAGATCCGAAAGTTACTGAACAAGCTAAAATGCAAATCGTTTCTGCTGGTATCGGTATCGGTATCGCAATGTTAGCATTTATCATTGTAAAAGTCTTTGAAAATTTAATGTAACAACTAGGGGGGAAGAGCAATGACAACATTTATAAAATACTTTACGTTTTTATTTATAGCTCTCTCCTCTTCTTTTATTGTATATGCAGCAACAATTACACCAGTGCATGCAGAGATTTGTCCGCCAGGGCAATATGCAAAACCAAAAGGGAACGGTGAATTTGGTTGTGCAAAATCAGAAACAAAAAAGAAACAAAATCAAATGGATCAAATCGATAAAACCAAAAAATATTTTGGTGGATTAGCAGCATCCATTGCAGGAATTGCGTTAGGTGTATCTGTGTTAATGACAGTATATGCTGGTTACTTATATACAGTATCAGAAGGAGATGCAGAGAAGATTAAGAAGGCTAAATTTCATATTGTTGCAGCGGGCGGTGGAATCATTATTTCGGGTCTGTCGTTTATCATTTATGGAATGATTAGCAATATTATAGGAATATAAAAAAGTCTGACTGAATCTTCAGTAAGGCTTTTTTATCTAAATGGAGGTGAAAAAAATGAAGTTATCGAAAAAGATTACTTTTTCACTCTTGTCTATTGGGTTGACTCTACAAGTGTTATCGCCTATGGCTGCATTTGCAGCAACAAAGACAGATGACATTGTCGTAGGACAAGGGTTATTAACATCCAGTAAATTTGAAACATTTGATGATTGTGATAAAACAACAGCAGATGGTGTTTCAAAAAAAATGGATGAAAATTTGGGAGTAAAAAGTGATTCGAAAAAAGAAGATGGTGGAGACGCCGAAGAAAAAAAATCTGGAACAATAAAAGATGAGTTTCCTTCAAGCGATAAAGAAAACAAAGATGGAGGAAAAGCAGCTGGTATTTTCTCAAAATTAGTAAACTGGATTGCAAAAGGTTTTAAAGATGTATTTACTGTTCAATGTGGGGTTGGATTTATGAGTTATATTACAAAAATTTCAACGCCTGTTAACTTAACAAACAATCCTGTTATCATGGATATTATGGGGATTACACAAATGATTGCCTTAGGTTCAAGCGTTATTTTTATCGCAGCGTTTGGATTAATGTATGCACTAGGTTATCAAAATATGGATCCTGTTAAATTTGGTTTACGTATGTTTGTGGCTATGGTAGTGGTGTATTACTTGCCATACTTGTTGCAAGATATTTTGAACTTAAACAATATGTTGGTTCATTCAATTTCTAAAATAAGTATTCCAACTAGTGCGTCAGATGTTGTAGTAGCTGGTACTGTAAGTAGTGGTTTTGCACTTTCAGGAATTGCTGCTTCTGTAATGGGTGCATTGTTAACACTTGGTGGAACAGTATTAGCGCCTGTTTGGGTAATTGTTGCAATTGCCGTTATTTTATTTGCTATTTATATGTTAACTTTCCTTGTTAAATTGATTTTATGGTGGTATATGCGTATGCTTATGATCTTTATTTTAGCTATTTTTGGTCCGTTCTTTGTTATTATGACGGCACTTCCTCAAACGGCTAAAATGTCAAAAAAATGGTTAAAATCATTTATCGCAGAATCGTTTTCTCAAACATTCTTAGCAGTAGGCTTATATATCTTTATCAATATTTTTATGCGAATGAGTGAATTTAATGAAGCTGTTAACATGGGGCTTTTGGGAAATGTATTTATTTTTTATGCGATGTTAGTAACATTACAAGATTTCCCTGAATTCGGTAAAAGTTTACTTGGAGGCGGCTCAGGAGGTTGGGGTTCTCGAAACATCAATGGAGCAGCTGCTGCAATGGGAGCTTTTGCAGCTAATGCAATTGATCATAGCGCGAGAAAAGTAGCTGAAGGAGTAGCGAAAAAAGACTTCAAAGAAGGAATTGCAAAACAAGCTGATATTGACAAAGGCTTTACGAAAAACATCGATGATGTATTAACAGGTAAAAATGTCAATGATTCTAGAAGAAGTTCTGGAGGAGGAATGGGCACTGGTTCAGGACCAAGATCATTAGCAAAAGGCGGAGGAAATGGAGTTGCTGGAGATGCACTTGGTGCAGATGGATTAATGGCAAACCAATTAAATAAAAAGAATGGAAATAATGAAGAAGCAATTGCTATAGCAGCTATGGGTATGGATTCATTAGATAAGCCTAGAAAATCGAATGAATTTGATTCTACTGAAGCTGTTAAAAGTGCAGATTCTGATACATTAAAAGCGATTATGTCTTCTGATTTATCTCGTCAAGATACAGTTGAAGGAATGGCACAAGAATTAATGGCTGCTAATCCTCAAAAATATGATCAAGGACAAGGTAAATTTAACACCGCTTTAGCAAAAGCACATGCAAATGACTTGCTTGAAAAAGTAGAAACGAAAAACGGTATGAGTTGGGAAGCTTCTCAACAAATCAAAAAATTACGTCAATCGGGTGATTTAAATCAAGACACTGCAAGAGCAGTATTGAAGAAAGATGTTGAAAATAACCCAGCATTATATTCTAATCTTCATAGTGATGTTAAAGATGGAGATAGAAAAGAATTAGAAAAACGAGCAATGAATGACCTTATGGGTAAACATGGTAATCTAATTGATGATAAGAGTGTTCGTGAATCAACGGAAGTAAAAGCTATCCCTCAAATGAAAATGGGAGATGTGAAACTAACAGGAGGAACGAAAAGATATTCTGAAAGTGCTGCTAGAAATGGCACAGACTGGTCTGGTACTGCCATGCATTCCGTTGATAATCAAAGCATGATCAATAGTGGAGAAGGTAAACGAGTAGATTATGCCGCAGAAGCAAGAAAAACACAAAGCGATTTCCAAGGTCCTGGAGGTGGAGGAGGTAATAATCCACCAGGCGGAGGCGGAAATAACGGAGACGGTCCAAGACCTGGAGGAGGTTCTGGAGGAGTAAGTAAACATGTTAGCACCATTCAAAACAATGCAAGATTAGATGATGAATTGGAAGCAAGAGAAGAACAAACAAGACGTCAAGAAGCAGAATATAAAGAATTCAGGCAATCAAAAGAAAACGATCGTGCTGAAAGACGAGATAATAACCCTAAATTTGATCATTTAAAAGGAAATGGAGATGATCGAAATTTTAGCAATCCTACTGTAGAAACAAGTGCGCCATCAAATAGTGAATCTAGTGGTCCTACAGTAGAAGGTAAGGCACCTATTGCAAGTGAACACTTAGATACACAAAGTTTTGATGATTCTGTTTCAGATAAATTTGAAATGGGAGATCGTACAACTACTACAAACTTTAATTCTTTTGCTGATGATAATACATCTGCAGATCGTTTTAGCGGACCTTCATTTGAATCTTCTGATTCAGTGAGTTCTCAAGAAATAGAATTAGATAATTATAGCAGTTCTAATGTAGAACAAAGCGAACCAAGTGGTTATGGATTTAGTGGTCCATCATTTGAATCTTCTGATTCAGTAAGTTCTCAAGAAATAGAATTAGATAATTACAATAGTTCTACCGTTGAAAGAAGTGACTCAACGGGTCCTTCAAGTTATGGAAGTTCAACAGATAGTAATGATGTTGAAATTGATAACTCTTATTCATCGGATCGAAGTGAACCGAGTGGTTATGGATTTGGTGGTCCATCATTTGAATCTTCTGATTCAGTAAGTTCTCAAGAAATAGAATTAGATGATTACAATAGTTCTACCGTTGAAAGAAGTGACTCAACGGGTCCTTCGAGTTATGGAAGTTCAACAGATAGTAATGATGTTGAACTTGATAACTCTTATTCATCTACTTCGAATCGAAGCGAACCAACTGGTTATGGATTTAGCGGTCCATCGTTTGAATCTTCTGATTCAACCGTTTCAGAAAATATTGAAATTGATGACTATAACAGTTCCGCATCAACGACTTCATCAAGTTATGGAAGTTCGGACGAAGGAACACGTTACAATGGTCCGTCTGGTTATAGTTCTTATGGACAAGAAACTACCGATTTAGATTCTTTTGAAATTGGAGGTTCTTCTGTAGAACGAAGCGAACCAACTGGTCCATCGAATTATTCATCTGCTCCTGAAACTAATGAAACAGTAAACGGTTCTTCAGGTTTTAGTACATATGGTCAAAACGCAACAAACTTAGATTCATTTGAAATAGGTGGTTCAACAAATGAACAACCAACAACACCAAAGAAAGAAACACCACGTGAAACTGGATCAAAAAATTTCTTTGATGAAATGATGGGTGAAAATCGAAAACCAATTCAAGATAAAGATAACCCATTTAATCGAAAATAAAAGGAGGTAAAAAACTATGTATGAATATGTAATTCCACAAGAATTCAATCAAAGTGATCGAATTGGTAATTTCACTATTCCCCAAGCTATGGTCTTGGGGGGTGGTGTTGTATTAATTATGTTTTTCTTAGCGACGATGTCGTTATGGGTAAGTTTACCTATATCTTTAATCATTGCAGGGTTAACGATTTACACAATGTTTAAAAAAGTAAATAACATTCCTATTTATGAATTCGTGCTTGTATATGCAGTGTATCGAACAATGCCAAAGGTATTAGTTTATCGTAAAGAAAATATTCGTGATGAATTTATTGACGAAATTGAACTTTTTTTAGAAGATGATGAGGAAATTGAATAAATCGGAGGTGAAAGTATGGCTTATTTAATGATAGTAGTGATGATATTACTATTAGCTGCATTTGGATATGTAATTTTTATTATGTTTTTTAAAAACAAAAAAGCACAGGAAGATCGAGAAAAACACGTACCAACCACACAAGATTCATTGCCGTTTGATTATATACGAAGTGGAATTGTTCGTTTAAAAAACGGGGGATATCGTATCGCCATTGAAATCCCAAGTATCAATATTGACTTGATGGAAGCATCAGAAAAACAAAATGTATTAGAGCAATACCGTGAAATTTTAAATTCTGTTGATTTTCCGTTTCAGTTTTTACAACAATCTCGAATTGTTGATATTTCAGAATACTTAGATACGCTTGAAACGGTACGAAGAAATGCAAAAAGTAATTTTATTCGTAAACAACTAGAATATTATTCTGGTTACTTAATTGATTTAATTAAAAATCGTTCCATTTTAACAAAACGTTTCTATATTATTATTCCTTTTGATGAAGAAAAAGATAAGAAAAAAGCAAAAATTAATAAAGAAAATGTAGCAAAAGATAAAAAGAAAAAAAGTGGAGAAAAAGTGGAAATAAACGATGTGTATGAAGAAGAACAACGTTTTGATCGTGCAAGAAAACAATTATATGGACGTGCAACACTGATTGAACGTTCGTTTAGACGATTTGAAATTGTACCTAAAATTTTAGATGATAATGAACTGTTAGATTTATTTTATACATCTTACAATAAAGATCGCGCTGTGTATCAACCGTTAAAAGATCGTAATCCTGCAGATTACACTACAATTCGAGTAAAAGTGAAAGAGAAAGGAGATGAATTCCGTGGAATTTGATTTAAGTAAAATTGATAAAGTCGCTAGTGGAGACCATGAAATTGATAAAACGAAAAAAGATATCGTCGATAGAGGAACACTAAAAGTCAATGACTTGATTGCGCCTGATGCAATTGAAAATGAAGTAAATCATATCAAGATAGGAAATCGCTTTTTACGTACCGTTATGGTAACAGGCTATCCGCGTACAGCGCATATTGGTTGGTTAAACCGCCTTTATGCGTATGGTGCGAATATTGATATTACCTCTCACATTGAACCCCTTCCAAGTGAACGTGTTATTAAAGCGTTAAACCGTAAAATTGGTCAATATATTTCAACACAACGAATGGATTCTCAAAAAGGGAAAATGACAGATATTGGTGTGGATATTGCTCGTAACGATGCAGAAGCGCTTCGTGATGCGATTGCAAAAGGGAAAGAAAAATTATTCTATCAAACTATTTATATTAATATTGCTGGAAAAACAATGGAAGAATTAGATACGATTACAGAAGAGATTGAAAACCTTGGTGGAAGTATTGGATTAACAACCCGTCATGCTATGTTTCAACAACAACAAGGATTCCATTCGGTTTTACCGATTGCTGAAGATCGTTTAAATTATCGTCGTAACTTTGATACATCTTCTCTTGCAACGTGTCTTCCAATTGTATCAGCTGAGTTAACCATGACACAAGGTCATCCGATTTTATATGGATTAAATATGATTAACGGTTCACTTGTTTTATTTGACCGTTTTAGTCTAAATAACTATAATTCCGTAACCCTTGCAACATCTGGGGCGGGGAAATCATATTTTGTAAAACTTGAAGCGATTCGATATATGGGTCTAGGTGCAAATATTATTATCATCGACCCACAAGCTGAGTATAAACGATTAACCAATGCCTTAGGTGGTCAATACATAAAATTATCAGCTTCCAGTAAAGATCGAATTAATCCGCTTGATTTATATAATGCAAAAGAAGAAGAAGATGGAATGAACTTCTTAACGCAAAAAATTCTCGATGTACTTTCTATTATAGAAGTAATGATTAAGCGTGCGCTCTCTGCTCGTGAGCGAAAAATTCTATTAGATGCAATTGAAAAAACCTATGAAAAATTCGGCATTACACGTGAGCGAAAAAGTATGATGACAGATGATTTTTTAGAAGAAGATGTGTTCTCACTTGAAGGAAGTAAAAAAAGAATGCCTATTTTAAGTGATTTAGAGCAAACACTTCGTCAATACGGTGGAGAAGCTATTGCCATTGCTGATGAATTAGAACCTTATACAAGTGGGGTATTAAGTTTATTTAATGGTGAAACGAACGTAGATACAGAATCTAACTTCATAGCATTTGATATTAAAGATATGGAAAAAGAATTAGCAAACTTAGCAATGTTTATTTGTCTTGAGTTTATTTGGAATAAAGTAAAATCAGGAGATAATAAAAAACGTTTAATTATTGTCGATGAAGCATGGATGTTAATGCAAAGTAAACAATCATCTGATTATGTTATTCGTGTAGCCAAAACAGCGCGTAAATTTAATGCTGGTTTATCTATCATTTCGCAACAAGCGGCTGATTTCTTGCAAAATGGAGGACAGGGGATTATAGGAAATACCTCGATGCAAGTTCTTCTTAAACAAAGTCAAAATGACTTAGGTGCTGTAGGAGATATGTTTGGTTTATCTCAAAGTGAAAAAGGATTTCTTCGTACCGCTAGTCCTGGGGAAGCGTTGATTTTCGCAGGAGGAAATCATACAGCGGTAAAAGTTGTAAGTCATAACTTTGAACATATATTATGTACAACCAATCCAAATGATTTAGAAAAAATCAAACAAATGCTTGAAGCAGATCAATAAAAGAAAGAAGGGAGGTTTCCTTCTTTCTTTCTTTTTTGACATTTTTGTTGAAAAAACCAGAAAAAAAAGTATAATCTTTAGGATCTTAAAAAACAAAAAAGCGAGGTGACGGTATGAAAAAACAAATATGGGATTTTATCAAAAAAGGAGCCAAAAATATAGGTCAAAGTGTAGGAAAAAGTGCTGCAGAAGGTGGCGGAGAGAACAAAAATGAAGGCGGGAAAAGTAAGAAAAAAATAATGATCGTCATCATTTTAATTCCAGTCATTTTTGTTTGGATTGTGATTAACATTATCCAAGCGCTATTTCAAGCATTTGTTTGTACGATATCGTTTGGCATGATATGTCATAATAAAAAAGATAAAACCGAAGATGCCATTACGGATCAGGAAATAGAAGATATAGCGGAAAAAATGCGTACAATTCGAGCAAAAATCAATGCAGAAATTGCAGCAGGTGGAGGAACACCTGGAGAAAACTATGGTTCTTTATCACCAGGTGGTTTTGAGGGAAGCGATTATAATACAAGTTGCGGACCTTATACGGGAGAAAATGCAGACGTAATTAACCGATCTGCACAAAAAAACAATGTTGAACCACAACTAGTGGCAGCTGTAGCTAAGAAAGAAAGTCAAATTAAACATTTCAAACCAGATGGAACCGTTATTCGGAATAAGGCAAGCGGTGCAACGGGTATGATGCAATTAATGCCAGCAACAGCGGCATGGCTTCACGTAGATCCATATAATTTAGAACAAAACGTAGAAGGTGGAGCGCGTTATATTGCCATGATGAAAAATGACCGAAAAGGGGATGTGCCATTAGCATTAGCATCTTACAACTGGGGACCTGGTAACGTAAATAAAGAGTTGAAACGTTTAGGGGCTACTAGTTGGGATCAAGTGGTTGCTAAAGGTGGAGGAAATAAAGAAACCAATGATTATGTTAAAAAAATCATGGGTTATTTTGAAGAATTTAAAGGAAGTGCAGGAAGTTGTGCAGGCGCAGGTGCAGGTGGAGGCGCTGCTGATGGTACAATGTCTGTGAAATATAATGCTGAAAATGAAGGGAAAGTAACAGCTCAATTATTAGATTCTTACTTAGGTGGAACGTTGAAAGGATTAGGTCAAGCGTATGTAGAGTACGGAAAACAATACGGAATTGAACCGACATTTTTAGCGGCTATTTCACGACACGAAACAGCAAATGGTACATCTGACCTCAGTAAAGATTCGCGTCATAATTTAGGCGGGATTAAATGTCCAAGTAAAGCCAATAAAGAAAAATTTGGTATTAAATGTAGTTCAGGAGAATATGCTACATTTGCAAGTTTGGAAAAATCGTTAGAATATAAAGCTTATCTTATTAAAACGTCCTATGTAGATAAGGGGAAAGATACAGTAGGATCTATTCAAAAAACTTATTGTCCAGATGGCGATGGTCAATGTGGCGTTTGGGTAAAAAATGTAACAGGTTATATGAATGACATCTACGGGAAAGCTGGTGTAGAAGTAAAAGGTGATCCACCTAAATTAGATGATACAACAGAAGGAGAAGGTGTAGATGATGAAGGAGACAAAGAAGATGGTTCTGGCGATGCTGGAGCTGAAGCAGGGGGCGGAGAAGGAAGTGAATTAGGAAAAAAAATGGCAGCAGGCGCTCTTGAAATGTGGAAAAAATACAGTAAAGATTTAGGCGTTGCCGATCCTATTTATTATGAGTTTGCTGGAGGAAGAAGTAGTAAAACAGCAGTAGTAGATACAAGACGTGGGGATTGTTCAGCTTTTACAGCGTATGTAGCAAGAACTTATGGAGGCGTATCGATTAACATGACTGCCGCTACACAAGGTAAAAATGGTAAAATTATATTTGATGCCAATATGCTGCAACCTGGAGATTTAGTATTATTTAAAGCAGGAAGCGGGTATCAAGGGGCTGTTTGGACTGATCCGAACGGAAAATCACATAAAATTAGCCACGTAGGTATGTATGTGGGGAATGGTGAATATGTACATTTACATGGACCATCTTTATCTAAATCGTCAAAAGCAAGTGCAGGAACAATTAGTAAAAACAAAACAACTGAAAGTTATTTCAGAGGGCATTTTGTGGCAGGTGTTCGGATTGGAGAAAGTGGTCAAGTCGGAGAACCTGGACAAATAGCAGCGGGAGAAGATAGCACAGATGAAGCAATTCTTCATTTACAAACACTTATTCAAATTGATCAATATGCATTAACAGGTTTAGATTTAACTGATGAAAATATTGAAAAAGAATACAAAGGTACAAATGTATATAAAATGTGGAAATTAGCGAAAAAATTAGATCGTAAAGGTGAAAAGAACTGGACAAACTACGATTATATCATGGATGCTCGTGCGCTTGTTTATGAGTGTTACTTGGTAGGAAATGAACAAGGATGGTTCTTTAAATCAAAACCATGTAATGAAATTAAAGAAGAATTCCCGATTGCAGATGAACACCAAGCTGTATTAACACATACCGCTGAACACATCAGTCATTGGTGGAAATGTACACCAAAAGCAAGTTCAGCAAGTGCAGCTGGAGGAAAAGAAGGTCCGATTGTAGTGGATGCGCTCGGAAGTGGAGATGCAAAAGCCATTTTAACAAATCATCTCGTTACAGAAGACCCTGCGCCTAAAAACCCTTGTGGTAAAAATGAAACGGGCGAAATACAAGATAAAACAGTTACATCGATTGCATATCCTGATTTAAAACAAATTTTAGCGATGTTTGAACCTTATTCATTAGCTCAAAATAAAGCGACGATTATCGATAAAGATGAATCGTATATCGGATTGTTAAACTTCTACTTGCAAGATGGGTATGAAGAAGCGGGTGTAAGTGGTAACTATACAGATGTAGCACAAGAAGCTGATGCAACTAAATTAGGAAAAGGTGCTATTGCTTATCCAATTGAAAACGGAAAAGATCATATTACTGATAAATTTGGAACGCGTGGAGGAAAACATAAAGGAATGGATTTTGCAAATGGAAGAGGAACGAAAATTGTAGCTGTTGCAGCAGGAACGGTTTCAGAAGTACGAACAGGGAAAAACGGATCAAATGGTTATGGTAACGTCGTTATTATTAAACATATGATCGATGGAAAAGAATATTATAGTAAATATGCCCATTTATTAAATAATGAGCAAGATTGTCCAAAATGTAAAGATGGCGGAAGCTATCCTGATCGAAAATTATCGGATTACTACGATGCAGAAAAGAAAATTCAAGTAAAAGTTGGAGATCAAGTAACACGAGGGCAAGTAATTGCCTTTATGGGAAATGCTGGACGTTCAAGTAATTTCCATTTACATTTTGAACTTTGTTCTGAGCCTTGGGAAACGAGTACCTGTACGAACCCGCAACCATTGTTTGATGAATAAAAAAAAGCAGTCATATGACTGCTTTTTTATTTTTTAGGTGTAATAACTTGCATTTCATTGTCTCCGTTTTTTACATAAATGGATTCGTTCGTGACACCCACTTGATATACATCGGTTTTTAATTTTGTTTTGGTTTGTTTGTTTACATTGTATAAATACAAGTCGCTATCATTAACAACCAGTAAATAATCATTGTTGTACCAAGCGATATCTGATACCATATCAAAACCTTTAATTGCGCCTTGAGCTGTTACTACAATTCCTTCGTAATCTTGTTCATCGCTAAAACGAAGTGCCCAGTTTTGATTACTATTTAAAGAAAGTTCGCGCGCGCTATATGTCGGATCTATTTTAACATTTGATAAATTAACCTTCATACGAGGCAATGCTTGGTTGTTTACTTGTAAAAAGTCAATGCTGTTGGTTTCAGGAACATATACATAATAATCAGTTCCAATGAAAGCAGACGCCATGCTCGAACCTGTAATGGTTACTTTTTCTTGTGGCGGGAAATTAGTTGCTTTTGCAGGTAACACAAATGTATCAGTTATAAATGTTTTCTTTTTATTTGCATCGGCTGCATTAACATCGTAGTACGTCATAATGATAGCACCGTTGTAATATTTCAAATCGACGATTTTATTCATTTCAGGTGCTTCTGTTACTTTTCCGTAATGTGTTTTGTTTTTAATGTCATATAAATATACACCTTCATGTAAAGCATCTTGTTGAGCATAAACAAGGAAATCTTCATTAGGAGAAATGGAAGCAACTTCAATGTTTTCTTTCGCAACGGCTTCTCCTCGTTCATCTTTTAAATCGTAAAAATAAAGAAAGTCTGTTAACCCGCCCATTAATAAATAATTGGGTGTTGCTTGTCGAAGATAAGGCATATTTTCTGGAATGGTTGCTCCTTCAATGGTTTTAGGAGAATTAAATTTTAATGCATCAATTGTTGCGTCTCCTTTTGTAAATGAATCCGTTGAATCGTGTTGATGATCTTCATGTTCTGGCAATTTTACATTGGCAGACGGTTCAGTGTTCTCCTTGTTGTTTTTTTCAGGATTGACTGTGGTAGAATCGTTTTTAAATGTAAAGAAAAAGATCAACATAAACGCAATAGCAATCACTACCATCGCCCCTAAAATTAAAAATACTTTTTTGTTATTTTTCACATTTTTCACCTCCAAAAAAATGATAGACAGCTGCAAACTCTAGTGGTATAATCGCCCCGAAAGAGGGTGATGGGATGTTACTAGTTGAAATAGCTGCTTATATTTTATTTATAACACTAATTCTATTTTATTCAACAAAAGTTTTATGGCTTTTTTTCTTACTATTTTGTTATCGATTTTACGAATCAACACTTACATATTCATTTCTGTCAAAATACATACATTTCTCCCATGAAAGAGATTACTTCATAATTTTAATAATCCTTTCTATTTTAACATATTTAGGAATGATTTTACTAACAAAAAACTTACAGTTCTTACAGTATATTTTATTGTTGGCAATGGCGCTGTATGTATTAAGACAACCAGATTATGGATTGAAAGAAGTGTTTTTATTCAAAGATTATTTAAAAGATCATGGAATGTGGAACAGTCAGTATTGGGTCGAACAAATCAAGGCTTTATTTTTATTAGGAGATGAACAACATAAGTCTATTTTTGAAAAAGTACTTGATAATATGATTTCCTTTTTCCAACGAATGATACAATATGTAAGAGGATTATAAATAAAAGGAGCATAATTATGCTCCTTTTATTTGTTGATATAAAAGTTGTTCTCCTAGAATCATCGCTGAAAATTCATGCAATAAAACAATGTATTTTGAGATTGAAAGGGTTTCGTAATCTTTATAATCAAAGACAATTGTTTCTAATAAACCTGAGGTTGAAGAATAAACAAGGGAAGAATTCGTAGAAATAGAATTAAATAAAAGGCAAAGTTCACCTAATTCGATTTGATCTAGTGAAAGCGTGGTTTTTTGTTCTTTTTCTTCAAAAAAAGGATCAAGTAAAGGAACAAGAATTGTAAATTGTTTTTGTAAATAATGAAAATGTTCCTTTATATGTTCGATAAACGCAATGAAAAAATAATCACGCTCAATTAATTTATGAATCGGAAAATCAGGTTCATTTTGCAAGAAAAACGACAATTGAGGAAAATTTGGAAAATCCATGTGATCACCTCTTTTTCTAGGAGGAAGATAACATATTTTTTAAAAAAATCAAGAATTGACACTGTTTTTTAGGGGGTAATATATGCAGATAAATGGCGTGAAAACACAACCAATGGTGAATCATTCTTCTATGCAAGGCACTCAACAAGTTGCTGCACATAAAACAGAGATGTTTGAAGAAATGTTTGACACGAAGAAAAAAATGGATAAAAAGGATGAGAGTGTCCTGTCACAAATGATTGATAATATTGAAACATTGAAAAAGGTATTAGATATGGAACTAACAGTGGATAATTTGAAAAAATACAAAGACGCTGTTCAATCATTTGTTGAGCACTACACCAAAAATGAATTAAAAATGGAAGATCATATTTTGAGTGATCGAAAAGGATATCAAAAAAAGGTGTCTATTATTCGTTCAATTGACCAAAAAATTAATCAATTAAATCAAAATATGTTGGAAAGTCCATTGGGGCATATCGAAACATTGAAGAAAATTGGTGAAATCCAAGGTCTTGTCGTCAACTTGTTGATTTAAAGTTTTAGGAAGAAGAAACGATAACCATAATAATAGTAATGAAAGAAAAACAAAAATTAGGGGAGGAAATGAGTATGAGAATTAATTCAGACCAAACAATCAAATGGTTATTAGTCAATGATAAAGAAAAAAAAGTAACAGAAAACACAACAAGCAAAAACGTAAAAGAAACCGAAGAAGATGAAATTCAATTTAATGTATCGGCAAAAGAATTAACAGAGTTTTTTGCCTTAGCAAAACAAGCAGATGAAGTAAGAGAAGATAAATTGGATGAGGTACGTGAAAAAATTGAAAGTGGTACATACAACATTACGGGAAAAGATGTGATTGCCAAGTTAATGGAAGGAGGGAAATAAAATTGGAGAAAATTGTGAAAAAATTTAAAGAAATTAATGGCATACATGAAACACTTCTTGTGATGTCAGAAAATAAATTTTTGGCATTACAAAACCATGATCAAGAAGCCCAAAAAAAATTCATTCAACAAGAAGCGCTCAAACAATTTGATTTAGAAGAAACATGTAAAGAACTAAAAGCATTAATCACTACTGCTTGTCAAGAAAGAGGACTAACAGAGGTGCATTTAGAAAGTTTATTTCCTTTTATGACGACAAAAGAACAAGAAGAACTAATGGCGTGTCGTAGATACGCCATTCGTCATGAGCGGAAACTAAAAGTAAGTCAAGAAATGAATGCAGGATTAGCTCAATCGCTAGCAGAAGCGGAAAAAATGCTTTTAGATGCCATTTTACATGTGGCAGAACAAGAAGATGTTGGGGGTAATTTATTTATTAATAAAGAGTTATAAACCAATCATGAAGGGGGGGAGGAATTCGCAAATTGCGAAATTCCGAGAAATATGAGTTTAAATTTTAATACAGCACTATCAGGGCTTTTAACAAGTCAAAAACAAATGGAAATTGCACAAAACAATATCGCTAATGCCAATACTGAAGGGTATGCAAGACAGCGTTTAGAAGTATCTAGTAACGATACCCTTGTAGGAAGTGGAATAGAAAAAGAAATCGGTTCAGGTGTTATTGCTAATCAAGTAAGTCGTATTAAAGATGAATTATTAATTGGTCAAGTGCGAAGTGAAAAAAGCCAAGTTGGTTATTATGATAATTTATCTAAAACATTACAAGATGTAGAAGTGATTTTTGGAGATACGGAAAACGGAGGATTAAATAAAGCAATCACAGGTTTTTTCAACTCATGGGAAGAACTAAATAAATTTCCAGAAGAAAAATCATATCGTTTTGCGCTAGTAGGACAAGCGCAAGGGTTGGCAAATCAATTAACAACGATTAGCGATCAATTAGATGAAGCAAAAGCAAATGTCGATGCACAGTTAGATCAAAAAATAACGCAAATCAATTCATTAACAACAAAAATAGCAAAAATTAATGAAAAAATCGGAAATGCTTCAACTGATAATCCGAATGCGTTATTTGATGAACGTGATCGTTACTTAAATGAATTGTCACAGTATATTGATGTGAATGTGCAAAAAGATCCTAAAAATCCGAATTTAATTAACGTAAAATCTGGCGGAACTTATTTAGTTGCAGGTGTAACATCAAGTCCTGTTAAAAAAATGGAAGATACGTTAACAAAAGAGATGATTTTAGGGGTAAACAATGTAGAGTATAAACCAAATGAAGGATCTCTTTTATCGGATTTAAATCTTAAAAATGATTTTCTTCCTCGTTATGAAACGCAATTAAATGATTTAGCAACAACGCTAATTAATCGCGTAAATAGTTACCATGTTGCAGGATATGGAACGGACGGCTCAACAGGGAATAAATTTTTCTTAGGAAGCGATGCAAGAACTATCAAATTTAATTCCGTATTAGAAGCAAATACAGAAAAAATAGCGGTTTCTGCAAACCCTACTTCTCCTGGAAACTCAGGACAAGGTGCATTAATTGCAGGGGTTTTAGATGAAAAGCTATTTAATGGTGGAACGGTTAGCTTACAAGGGTTCTATAATGGATTTTTAGTGGACATGGCGACAGATTTAAATAACGCCAATGATCAAACAAGTGTACATGGAAATGTATTAACAGGACTTGAAACGACAAAACAAAGTATTCAAGGTGTGAGTGTAGATGAAGAAATGACCAATTTATTGCAATACCAGCATTTTTATATCGCAAGCTCTAAAATGATTAAAGCAACTGATGATACATTTAGACAATTATTTGATCTTATTCAATAGGGGAGGTGCTCATAATGAGAGTATCGGTATATAGTAAATTTAATATTATGAATCACTATTCGGGGAAAATTCAAGAAGAATTAGCGAAAAGTCAAGTTCAACTAGCAACAGGTAAAAAATTCAATTATGCAAGTGAAGATCCAATTGGTGCAAATCAAGCAATGCTTATTAGCAATGCCCAAGATCGTGTCACGCAATTGCAAAAAAACGTCGAAGACGCGAACAGTTTCTTAGAACGAGGAGAATCTATTCTAGGTTCAACAATTGAAATTTTGCAATCTTCCCGTGAAAAAGCGTTAGAAGTAGCAAATGGAACGGTTTCAGATAAAGACCGTAAAACGTATGCATCCATTGTAGATAAAAATATTGATCAAGTATTAGCACTTGCCAATACCAAATATTTAAATCGATATATTTTCAGTGGTGAAAAAACAAATACAGAAGCTTTTTCATATGACGGAACAACAGCAACGTATAACGGAGATACCAACAATATGAAATTTAACGTTTCTTCGACGTTTAACATTAGCATTTCTGAAACAGGAGATGTAGCATTTCAAGATGTATTGGATTCACTCATTAAACTCCGCGATAGCATGGCATCGGGGTCAGATTCACAAATTGAAAGTGCTATTAGCGGATTAGATGGTGCAATGGATGGAATGATTGATCTTCGTTCAGAATTTGGAACACGCATTAGTGGACTTGATACATTAAAAGAAACTTATGAACAAAGTCAAACGGATTTAAAAGCCAAAAAATCCGTTATTCAAGATGCGGATATTACAGAAGTAGTCTCTAAACTTGCGCTGAGTCAACAACTGTATCAAGGAACAATTCAAGCAAGTACAAAAATGCTTCAAACAAGCATATTAAATTATATTTAAGAAAAAGAGGTGATAAAATATGGCAGATTTATTTGGTGGAGCAAAAATCAGTGCGTATGATGATCGAATTAGACTTATGGGGTTAGGTTCTGATTTTGATACGCAGGGGTTATTAGATGCGACCATAGAAATGATGAAATTAAAAAACAATCCATACGAAAAAACAAAAGCAATTTATGAAGATGAAAAGAAAGTATGGGGACAATTAGAAACGGCAATGAGTAATTTTACAACCATGGTGAAAGATGTAAAAGATTTATCCGCTTCTGATAAAAAAACAACGGTATCAGATGCAGCCGCTTTAAGTTTTACCGCAACATCAACGGCTGTAGATGCAACATATCAAATTAACATTTCACAATTGGCAACAAATCATAAAGTTCGTTCGGATAGTGTGGCGGATCCAACCGCTGCGCTTGGGTATGATGAAACAACCCAAATTAATGGAAAAGATTTTACATTTACAGCAGATATGTCTCTTGCGGATGCTGCTAAAAACATTAATGCAGGTGATTATAAAGTCAATGCAGTTGTAGTAGGAGGTAGTTTAATTCTTACTGCAAAAGATTCAGGTGCCAATAATGCAATGACGCTTTCAGGAACGGCATTTGAAAATCTAGGTTTATTATCTAGCGGTGCGTTTAAAAATGAAGTTCAAAAAGCACAAGATGCTAAATATACAATTGATGGAATTGCAATGACAAGTGCAAGCAATACCATTCGTGATGGCATTGAAGGAGCAACGATTCAATTAACAAAAGTTCAGGATAATGTAACGGTTGCTGTGTCTAAAAATAATGACCTCATCAAAGAAAAAGTGAAAACATTTGTTAATGGATACAACCAAGCGATTGCACTTATTAATCAGTGGACAGCAAAAGAAGCAGTGCTTCAAGGGAAAACTATTCCAAATCGTATTAAATCCGATATGGGTGCTGCTTTATTGAAAAAAACGGATTCATCTTTAATGATGTATCAAATTGGGATTTCAATTGACGGTGTAGCCAAAAACGGATCACTTACATTTAATGAAACAAAATTAGATGAACAATTAGATAAAAATCCCGAAGAAGTACTTAAAATGTTGACAGGACCAAATAGTATCGGAAAAACATTGTACGATAAAATGTATGATATGTCCAAATCAACGGGAACGATTCAAGGAGCCATTGATGGATTAACAAAACGAATTGAAAACATTGATAAAACCATTGCAAAAAACGAACAAATGTTCGAAATGGAGCAACAAACATTGCTTCGAAAGTTTGCAAGTTTTGATTTGATGATGAATGATATGAATACAACAATGGATTATTTAACAGCGCAAATTGATGCAATGAACAAGAAAGATTAATAAAGGTGGTGCCGTAGATGCAGGGTTGGAAAAAGTATATGCAAAATGAAATACAAACAAGTAATCCCGTAAAAATAACCATTATGGCATATGAGCGTTGCATATTAGAACTTCGTGTGTCAAAAGAAAAAATGCAGCAATTGCGTTTTTCAGAAGTGGATGAACGAATAGGAAAAGTAGGGCGAATCATTAATGAATTAACATTGCAATTAAATCACGAAGCATTTCCTGAATTAGCAGATGATTTGTTTAAATTATATGAATGGATTGCTAATGAACTTCAACTTGTGGTAATGACGAAAAATGCAGAAAAAATTGACCCTATTATTCGTGTAATCCAAAATTTACTGGACGGATATAGAGAGGTGTTAAAAAGTAATGAAGGAAATTAATGAATTTTATGAAAAAATGAAAAAAACGTTACTCGATGCAAATCGAGATGAATTAAAGCAACTGTCAAGAGAAAGGCAAGCATACATAGAACAAGTTCCAGAGGAAAAACGAGCAGAAGTTATAGAATATTGTTTAAAAAAAGATGAAGAAATAAAAAAAGAAATTCAAAAAAAAATGGATGAACTACAGGCATTTGGTTCTAGTCAAGTAAGTAAAAAGCGAGCAGCTGAAAAATACAATCAATTTTAAAAACCGAGGAGAACTCCTCGGTTTTTAAATTGAAAAAAATAAAAGAAAAAAAGGTTTTTTGTCAAAAAGAATAATTGAGTATAATTAATGAATTTCATTTAAACCAAAAAATGAAAAAAGGAGGGAAAACGTATGACGGGTGATTATGTTCAATTTTTACAAAAAACAATGGATGTTTCAGCGTTAAAACGAAAAACAAATGCAGATAACATTGCCAATGTAAATACACCTAATTTCAAGGCAACAACGGTTAATTTTGATCAACTTTTTGAAGAAAAAGGATATTTGAAAACCAAAACAACCGATAGCAAACATATTCCTATGACGTTTGCTAACAAAAGTGATGTTAGTTTAGAAAAAGATGTAACGACAAAAGCGGGAACAGATGGAAACAATGTTGATTTAAACCAAGAAATGATTTCTATGGTGAAAAACAATTATTTGTTTGGAATGAGTGTTCAAGCAATTAATAAAGAATTTGCACTAGAAAAAGCAGCACTTGGAAAATAAATAAAGGGGGAGTGACACATGTTTAAAGCAATCGATATCGTCGGTTCGGGTATGACAGCAAATAAACAGTGGTTAGAGTTAACGGCAAATAATATTACCAATATGAACACAACAAGAACAGAAGCTGGAGGACCTTATCATCGACAAACGATGCAATTACAAGCAAAAAATAGCTTTGATGATTTGTTTGATCAACAAATGGGAGATGGCGTAAAAATCTCGAAAATTGTAACGGATAAATCGGAAGATCTTGTTTATGATCCGCAAAATGTTGATGCAAATGAAGAGGGATATGTAAGATTTCCAGCAATTAACTTAGCAGCTGAAATGACAGATATGATGCAAGCACAACGTTCCTATCAAGCTGACGTAACGGCATTAAATGCAACAAAAGAAGTCATGAAAAAAGAAATGGAAATAGGAAAAGTTTAATACATTAAAGGGGGTGTAAGCTAAAGTTAGCGTTGCTAACTTTAGCGAATATATGAATATTACTTCAGCTATTTCTCCTTCATCGGAGATTTTTCAAGTAAATAATCCTGTTAAAAAAGGAAATTCTTCCTTTGATCGAATGATGGATACAGTTGAACATATCAACACAACGCAAGTGCAAGCAAATACTAAAATGGAAGATGTGATTGAAGGGAAATCAGAGGATTCTCACGGAGCATTAATTGGGCTAGAAAAAGCCGATATTCAAATGCAATTTGCGGTTACAGTACGTGATAAAGTAACGCAAGGATATCAACAAATTATTAACATGCAAATATAAAATAGGGTGTGAGCGTGATGAAAGAAAAGTTAACAGCAATTAAATCAAAAATGAAAACATGGCATTATTGGACAATTGGAATTATACTTTTTGCCATTATCGGGTATCTTTCTGTGATAGGTATGAAACCTGACACCTATCAAACACTCTATTCTAATCTAGATGCAAAAGATGCAACGGCTATTGAAAAAGAATTATCAAATGCAGGGATTAACTATGTCATGAGTGCGGATCAAAAAACACTTCAAGTCGAAAAAACACAAGTGGCAAAAGCAAGAATGGATTTAGCTAATGCAGGACTTCCAGGTTCGCAAAGTCAAGGATTTGAACTGTATGATTCAAGTAGTCTAGGCTTAACAAAAGATGAAAGACAAGTCAAATACAAACGTGCGTTAAAAGGACAATTAGAAAAAGATTTAGTTGATGGAATTGGTGTTATTAAACGTGCAACAGTAGAACTTGACTACGATGAAGAAGATAATATCTTTTTAGATAACGAAAAACAATCAAAAGCGACGGTTATCGTTGAACTAGAGTCAGGGAAAACGTTAAGTCCATCACAAATTAAAGGGATTCAAAATTTAGTTAGTGCTGCAGTAAAAGATTTAGATCCTAAAAATGTGGTTATTGTGGATCAAGAAGGTGCGTTAATTTCAGATGTGGATGGCGCAACGACCATTGCTGGACAAACAGGAAGCGAAGAAAACGTAACGGAAAAAACAGAAGGACGTATTAAAAACGATATTATGAAAGAATTATCAAGTGTGTTTGGTTATGAAAATGTACGTGTGACGGTTCGAGCTAAAATCAATTTTGATGAAATCGTTCAAAATATTGAAAAATATGATCCAACAGGAACGCTTGTAAGTACGCAAACAAGCAAAGAAGAATCTGTTCAAAAACAAGATGGTGTAGCAGAACCAGGAACAGAATCAAATGGAGATGTACCAGAATACCAAACGGAAGATCAATCAAACGGAGCAACAAACAGCACGAAAAAAGAAGAAGTCACACAAAATTTTGAAGTAGGAAAAACAGTAGAAACTGTAAAGAAAAATCCTGAACTTACCTATTTAAGTGTGAGTGTAGCAGTTGATCAATCTATGACAAAAGCTGAGATTAAAGAACTAGAAGCGCATGTAGCAGTTGCTTCTGGATTAATTGATCAAAACAATGATGGTGTATATGAAAACGGAAATGTAAAAGTAACGCCGTTTGTTTTCAAACAAAATCAAAAAAACACACCTGATACAACGGAAAAAGCAGAAGATACAGGTATGAACAAATGGATTTTAATTTCAATTGGAGCAGGTATTTTCTTACTAATTGTCTTACTTACAATTATGTTTATTCTTCAAAAACGAAAAGAACGTTTAGAAAGAGAAGAATTAGAAAGACAATTGTTAAAAGAACGTGAAGCGACAAAACGTGCGTTAGAAGAAAATGCACTTAAAAGAGACCAAGTAGTACCAGAAGATGAAGAAACATTTAAATCAAGAACGCATGATTTAACAAAAGAAGCGACAGATGCAGCAGAAGAAAACCCTAAAAGAACTGCGGAATACATCAACAAATTGATTAACGAGGGGTGACATACGTTGTCAGAAAACATTTTAAGTGAAATAAGAGGGAGAACAAAAGCAGCTGTGCTTTTAGGATTTTTACCATTGGATACATCACGAAAGGTTATTAGTTATCTCGACAATGATGTAAAAGAAGTTATTACAAAAGAATTAGCCAATATGCCAAAATTCACGAGCGATGTGGTAGAGGCAGTTGTAAAAGAATACCTAGGATTTTTAAAGGGAAATAACCTAGGTATGGTAAACAGCGGTTTAGAATATGTAACGAAATTATTAGAAGGCGCTGTTCCAGATGAAGAGTTAGAAGATATTATGGGTAGAGTGCTACAAAATAGCGTCCGACCTTTTGGTTCATTAACAAAATTGCGGGATATTAGCCCCCTTGTAACGTTTTTACAAGGGGAAGCTCCCCAGACGATTGCAGTAATTGCTTCTTATTTAAAACCAGCGCAAGCGTCGGAATTGTTACAAAGTTTACCTGAAGAAAAAATGGTAGAAGTGGCAATGGGGATTGCGAATATGGAAAATACAAACAAAGATTATTTAATTAAAATTGAACGATTATTAAATAAAAAATTAGAATCATTTGTAACAGATGACCAAAGCCAAACGGATGGTGTGAAAACGTTGGTTAATATTTTAAACAATGTTCCACGTTCTGTAGAAAAAGTATTATTTGATGGATTAGATAAAACAGATGAAGCTTTATCCAAAACTATTAAAGATAATATGTTTGTATTTGAAGATATTATTAAATTGGATGGTATGTCTTTATCGAAAGTTATTAACAGTATTACAGATAATGATTTGATTGCTATGTCACTTCGCGTAGCAAAAGAAGAGTTAAAAGAAAAGTTTTATCAAAGTATGTCAGAAGGACGAAAACGTTTAGTCGTGGATGCTGATGAAGGGATTGGGCGTGTGCGTTTAAATGATGTTGAAGAAGCACAGCAAAAAGTGGCACACATCGTAAAAGATCTAGAAAAAGCAGGAGAAATTGTGTTATCAAGAGGTGAAGATGATGTCATCTTATAAGCGTATTCCAAAAGCGGCTATTAAACGTTCTGAACAAAAAGTAGTGTTTAATGACCGCTACGCTTCAGAAGAAGAACTGTTTAAAAAAACAAGCATTGAAACGTATTTGTCAGAATCTAAGGAAAAAATTGAAAAAGAAGAAAAAGAAATGCTTGCAACAATTGAACAGCAACGCCAACAATTGATAAAACAAGGGTATGAAGAAGGAAAAGAACAAGCCGTTTCAGAAGCGAAAGAACAACTAAAACAAGAATATGAATATATATTGGATCAAGCAAATCAAATTTATCAGCAAGCAAATGCCTTTTATGAACAATTGATTAGGGAACAAGAGCAGATAAAAGAACAGTTCTTAAACGAAAAAAAAGAAGAGTTGATAGAATTTATCGTACATGCGACAAAAAAAGTCATTCATCAACAAGTGGAGATGGAAAAAGTAGAATTTGAAACCATTTATGATGAAACAATTCGTCAAGTAAAATATGATACGAGTAAAATTTTTGTTCGTGTTCATCCGCAAACACAAGAAATATTGCAACAGTACAAAGGGGTATTGATGGATAAGCGAATAGAATTTCGATATGATCTAACGCTTGAAAAAACAGATTTTATTTTAGAAACAGATCGAGAATTTATTGATGGTTCTGTTGAAACAAAATTACACGAAATGAAAGAGTATTTAAGGAGTGTTATTGATGCTTAATTTGACTAACTTACATGAAAAATTTACAAAGCATCCTTTACACAAGCCGTTTGGTGAAATACATACGTTAACAGGAAATACCATGATTAGCAAAGGTCCTATTTGTAAAATTGGGGACCTTTGTACTGTTGGCGAAGATCATGTTCCTTGTGAAGTGATTTCATTAAAAGGTTCAGATGTATATTTGATGCCGTTGATTAAAACGAAAAAATTATCCGTACGCGATAAAGTTATATTAAAACAAAACAACGTTGAAATTCCGCCCGTTCAGTTTCTCCTAGGTAGAACACTAAATGGACTGGGTTTTTTTATAGACGGAGAAAAACAGGACTCTTTTTATCCAAAAATTGCAGTGGATTTAGACCGAGATGCGCCTGATTCGATGAGCAGAAAACGCATTTCAACTATTTTACCGACAGGAATAAAAGCGATTGATTCAATGCTAACCCTTGGGGAAGGACAACGTATTGGTATTTTTGCGGGTACAGGTGTTGGGAAATCGACGTTATTAGGTCAAATTGCTCGGTATGCTAAAGCGGATGTGAATGTCATTTGTTTAATTGGAGAACGCGGACGTGAAGTGCGTGAGTTTATTGAACATGATTTAGGTCCAGAAGGATTAAAGCGTTCAGTTGTTATTGTTGCAACAAGTGATGAACAAAAATTAATGCAAATTAAAGCCGCTCAACTTGCTACAAGTATTTCAGAAGAATTCCGTAATCAAGGAAAAAAAGTATTATTGATGATGGATTCCATTACTCGTTTTGCCAAAGCAAGGGAAGATATTGATAAAGCAACAGGAGAAATACCTGACGTAAATGGAAAAACACCTTCTATGGAACCATATATGCAACGTTTGCTTGAACGAGCGGGAACAAATGATCGAGGAAGTATTACAGGTATTTATACCGTATTAGTAGATGGAGATGATTTTAATGGAGCTATTCCAGATATGGCGCGCGGTATTTTAGATGGTCATATTATATTGGATCGTCAAATCGCTCAAAACAATCATTTTCCTGCGATTAATGTCTTGAATTCCGTGAGTCGTGTCATGGATAAGATCGTCGAAAAAGAACAGTGGGATTTGGTACGAGAAGTGAAAAAATATATGGCAATTTACAAAGAAAAAGAACAAGCTATTCAAATTGGGGCGATTCCTCCTGGAAACAGAGAGATTGATTTAGCTAAAGCGCTATACCCTATTGTCAATGAATTTTTAAAACAAAATATTTATGACTCTTTTGAATTTGAAGAGACAATAGCTCTCTTAAAGCAGGTGATTAGTTAATGAAATATAAAAGTAAATTTGATGTTGTGTTAATGATGCAACAAAAAGAAATTGACGAAAAAGAAATAGAGTTAGCAGAAGTGATAAAAAAACATGCAAAAGTAATGGAAAAAATAGAAAAAGAAAAGAAACAACAAACGCTTTTTCGAGAAGAATTAAAAAAAGGCGCAGTAGATGCTGCGTTTTTTTCAGGATCGTTTGATTCTATGTATCAAAAAACGTTAAATGAAGAATATGAAAAAATAGAACTGGAATTAAAATTAAAACGCTTAGAATATGAAAAAATGATGAAGAAAAAAGAAAAAATTGAAGAACTAGATAAAAAGGAAGAAAAAAAATTTTATGACGAGTGGAAAAGAAAAGAACAGAAAAAAATAATTGGATTAAAAAGCATCATGAAATTACACGAAAAAAGAGGTGAAGCAGAAGATGAAAATTCAACATCAACCGATTGATCTTATGTCCTTGCTGCTAGGGGGAATAAAAAAAGAAAAAACAAGTACAACTGACACAAATGCATCAAGTGTATTTGATCAATTGTTTACAAATGATCAGACAAAAGACATTATGCCCGAACAATTTTTAGAACAAGTATTTGAAAAAATAAAAAAAGCGTTAAATGGTGATTTGCCCGTAACAGAAAAAAACGTTGAAAATATATTAGAACAAGTCGGCATAAAAGGAGAACTAAAAACAGAAATAATGAAAAAAATAAAAGAAGTGATGGATATAACGCCAGAAGAACCTGTGTTTATAGAAGAAAAAAAAGAAGAAAAGCCAGTGAAAATGGAAAAAAAATTAAACAAAACAAACGAAATTCCTCAAGAAGTAGTACAAGATTTATCAAAGGAAGTAGTATCGTTACTTCTTGAAATAAAAAAAAATGAACCAACGTTAACCGTTCCTGTTAAAAAAGAACCAGACTCGATTGATATTCAGACGGTGACCTTAACAAAACCTGTAGAACAAACAACGGTTGATGAAATAAAAGAATGGAAACAAGTTCTAACGATCGTTAACCAAGTAGTAAAAACAGAACAAGAAAAACCTGTACAATTTGTTGAATTAGAAAAAATTAAAAAAGAACTAAAAGAAGTAAGTAAACCAGAAAAAGTAGAAAGTAAGCAAGAGGTAAAAGAAAGTGATAACCTACCAAACACAATGGAGATCAAATCAATAGCAACACCATCTGTAGGAGAAGTAAAAACAGAACCTGTTAAAACGGTTTCGGTACAAGAATTAAAAACATTTGTTCAAAAAGAAATGAATACATATGCTGATTTAAAAACAGTTACCCCTAAAAAAATCATTTTGCATTTGAATCCTGAAAACTTGGGAAAAATCGAAATTCAATTAGAGAAAAAAGATGATGGTACCGTTATGGCTACATTAAAAGTACATGAAACAGACGCGTTAGATGTTGTAGAAAAAGCAATGGAAGAAGCAAAAAAAGAGTTTAGTGATAAAGGAACGATTGTTGATATCCAAGTAACTTCAACGAATGATCAACAAAATAAAGAAGAAAAAAGAAAGGAACAACAACAAACTGTACCGAATGATAAAAAGGAAATAAAAGATGATGAAACATTTGATGAAATGTGGCAAGAACAGTTAGGAGGGTAAAGAATGGCAATTAATGCGTTAGGAAGTGTGGCATCAACTTATACAGCACCTACGGCAGTCTCAAAAACAACATCAGAAAGAACAGCATTAAATAAAGATGATTTTCTAAAGTTGTTTGTGACAAGTCTTCAATACCAAGATCCGATGAGTCCAATGGAAAACAGTGAAATGATGCAACAAATGTCTCAATTAGGGATGATGGAAGCTGTTACAAATATGCAAGAAACCGTAAAAGACCTTAGCAGTAATTTATTAGGGAGTCAAGTGCAACAAGGATCAAGTTTGCTAGGAAAAACGGTTAAAGGAACGGATTTAGAAGGAAAAGCAGCAGAAGGCGTCGTAAAAAAAGTACAAGTGAATGATGGTGTTCTTTCACTGCTAGTAAACAATCAAACTGTTAAAATGGGTCAAATTAACGAAGTAACTGAGTAAACGATTTAAAGGGGGTACATACATATGAAGTCTATGAATATTGGTACATCTGGTATGTCGGCTAATGAAACAGCATTATCTACAATTGCAAATAATATTGCAAACAGTAAAACAACAGGATACAAAACACAAGAAACAAAATTTGAAGAATTATTTTATCAACAGGTGAAAGCACCAAGTTCAGCAAGTAAAAAATATGCTGGAACCAATCCAATGGATGTAGGAAACGGGGTAAAAGTAAGTACAATTGCAACTGATTTTTCACAAGGAAGTGTAACATCGACAGGAAAGAAAAATGATGTGGCTATTCAAGGAGAAGGATTTTTCATTACAGCTGATAGCAAAGGAAATGATGAAGTTTATACACGTAACGGAAATTTTGAAAAATCAGAAAACAATGAATTAGTTACACAAACAGGGCGTTATGTAATGGGATGGAATATTGATGAATTAAGTGGACAAATCAATACAACAGCAGGGACTGAACCTGTTAAAATTCCGATTGGTTCAATTAGTGATCCAAAAGAATCAACAAGCATGTCAATGCAAGGAAACTTAAATATTTCAGCAGAAGACGGCGAAGTATATGGACTTCAAGTTTCTTCTTGGGATCGACTTGGTGAAGAACATCCGATTGATTTTAACTTTGTAAAAACAGGTCCGAATTCGTTCCGATATGCGGCTGTTCCGACAGATCAATTTACACCATCTCCTAGTATTTCAGATGCGGTTTTACATATGTCAGAAGGCATTGCAGGTTCTCTTCAAAAAGGAAGTTACACAATTTCTACTACATCTCCTAGTCCAGGAAGCGTACAAATTACCGTAACAAATCCAAGTGGTGGAACAATTTTAACCAAAACAGTATCCGATACAGATCAAACTGTATCTCTTGATGATGGAACGAATAAATGGTTTACAATTGATTTAAAATCAGGTGGAGCACCTTCTACGTCAAGTTTTACGGTTGGAGAAGTTGGGAACATCAGTTTTAACTCTATTGGTCAATTACAAAGCATATCAGGTAGTGGAGTTGGAGGTAATCCAATGATTACTTATACACCACTTTCTACTGGTCAACCCGTTAATATTAATGTTGATTTAAAAACATTAACAGGTCTTTCTGTTGATAGTACGGTGAAAATGACCAATACAGACGGAGCGCCTGCTGCAATGTTAACAGATTATACAATCTCAGATGGTGGAGCGATCAATGGTTATTATAGTGATGGTTCTATTAAACCGATTGGACAAATCGCATTAGCAACGTTTACAAATCCAGGAGGATTGACAAAAGTTGGAGAAGGAAATTTCATTACAACGGCAAACTCAGGAGTAGCGGATGTAGGCGTACCTGGAACGGGTTCAAGAGGAGATTTAAAATCGCAATCTTTAGAAGATTCAAACGTTGATTTATCTAAGCAATTTGTCGATATGTTAACGGTTCAAAAAGCATTCCAAGCAAATACAAAAGTAATCAAAACATCTGATGATGTATTAACAGATGTAATCAATTTAATTCGATAAAAGACATCGTATGATGTCTTTTTTTTAAATTTCTTTTGACAAAAAAAGAAAACCTATTACTATACAAAAACAAATGATTATGATAGTTTTCCCAAGAGGTGACAAGATGATTTTTTTAACAAAAAAAGACGCAGATAGAACAAGGTTTATATTAAATCATCGTTTAATAGAAAGGATTGAGCCAACAAATGACACAATTATTCTATTAGATGGTGGAAAAAAAATAATTGTTGATGAAACACCAGAAGAGATTATTGAAAAAATAATTGAATTTGAGTCCAAAATTATTCCAAGAATAATTAATAAAAAGGATGTTGACTAACATTTGAAAAAATATAAGAAGTGAGGTGGTATTGTGCATTTTTCTGATTTTGATTTAAGTATTTTAGGAGAAATCGGAAATGTATCGGTTGGAGGAGCAGCTGCTTCTTTGAGTGATTTTGTGAATAAAATTGTAACAATTTCTATTCCAAACACGAAAATCGAAACGTTCGAAGAATTAAAAAATCAATTTGAGCCCTCTGTCATTTTTGCTAAAGTGGACTTTAAAGATGGGCTGAATGGTTCAAACTTGTTATTAATGAAAAAAGAAGAAGCCGTTAATTTTTCAAAAATTATTGTAAAAGAAAAATTAGGGATTGATATTACGACATGGGATGAATTTTCTGAAAATGCGTTAGCGGAAGTATTTAATATCATGGTAGGAAATATGACTTCTGCTATGTCTGAATTGTTTCATAAAAAAATAAAAATTGAAACGCCAGAAATGTATGAAGTGGAATCAAAGGAACTAGCTTTTTATCAAAATGATGAAAAATTAATTAGCATTCGTTTTGAAATTAAACTTGAAAATATACTAAAAGTGAATTTGGTAAAGATCATTACTGAAAAACAAGCTAGTGAAATGATAAAAATGATTAAAGGAGACCATCATTTATGAAAACAATAAAACCTAAAGCATTATTTAAAGTACCGTTAAACATAGATTTCGAATTTGGTAGAGTAGAAAAACAAATTGGAGAAATTTTAGAATTTAAGAAAAATACGATTGTAAAACTTGAGAATTCTAAAAAAAATGTTATACAAATTTATGTGAATGGTAGTGTATTTGCTGAAGGAAAGGTTTTGAGTAAAAATGGCGAAATTTATGTGCAAATTACGAATTTATTACGAAAATAGGGAGGGGTAAATTTATGTCTAAAAACATTTTAATCGTGGACGACGCGGTATTTATGAGAACCATTTTAAAAAATATGTTAGAAAAAGCAGGTTATACCGTTGTGGGAGATGCTGAAAACGGTAAAAAAGCAATTGAAAAATACAAAGAATTATACAATACAGAAAAAAAACCAAACTTAGTATTAATGGATATTACAATGCCTGAAATGGATGGAATTACAGCGTTGAAAGAATTAAAAAAATTCGATGAAAAAGTATTAGTAGTAATGTGTTCTTCTTTAACAGCTCAACACAGTGTGGTAGAGGCAATTAAAGTAGGAGCAAAACATTTTATCGGAAAACCGTTTGTAGAAGAAGATGTTATTAAAACAATTGAGAAAGTCATTTCTCAAAATTAATCCTAAAAAGGGTGGTACATACATATGGATAAAAAACTTACACAAGAGCAAATCGATGCCCTTTTTGGGGCGATTCACGAAGGTGGAGAAACAGCAGTTGAGGAATTATTAGAAAAAGAGCAAAAAGGGAAGTTTCAAGAGTATGATTTTAATCGACCAACTAAATTTAAAAATGAAAATTTAAAAAGTTTAGAGTCGATCGCCAACAACTTTGCACGAAACTTCTCTCAGCTTTTAGCTGCTAGATTGCGTCTTCCTATTCAATTTCAAGTAAACCAAACCATTGAACAAATTCCCTACACAGAATACATTGAAACAATGCCAAAAAATCAATTTGTGTTTTGTGTAGTGGATATGGGAAATGAAGAATTAGAAAAAATTATTATGCAAGTTGATTTAAATTTAATTTTTGCTATTCATGATAAATTAATGGGCGGGAAAAATGTTGGAATCGGAAGCGGAACAAAAGAAATGACGGATATTGAAAGTTTAACCATGGAAGAGTGGATGCATGAGTTAATGTTTCCTCAATTAGAAGAAGCCTTTAACAATATTGTAAAATTAAACTTATCTATGTCTAGTATTGAAACCGATGTGCAGTATGTGAAAGTTACACGTGCAACAGATATGATTGCATTGGTTGTATTTGATGTGTTTATCAATGGAAAACAAACAAGTTTAAACTTAGGAATACCTTATAAATGCATTGAACCTATTATTGATCGTTTAACAACGGAAAATGTGCATGAGCTTCGTATGGGGAAAGAAGACGAAACAGAAACGTCGTTAATTGAACATCATTTGAAATTTATTAAAAGAAAAGTAGAAATCGAACTAGGAAAAACCGAAATTACGTTAAAAGAACTATTAAAGTTTTCCAAGGGGGATGTGCTTGTTTTAGACAAACCAATTGAAGAAGACTTAGTAGGTTATATTTCTGATATCCCAAAATTTAGCTGTGTAATGGGAAGAGAAGGGAATAAAGTAGCCGTAAAAATAACAGGTTTTGCCGAGAAGGAGGTTGTTGAATAATGAGCGAAAAATGGCTCTCAGATGATGAATTAAATAACATCTTAGGTCAAGAACCAGAAGAAAACGTAGAAAAAAGTGAAGTAGATAGCAATTTGCTAGCGGAATTAATGAATGCTTCTCAGTCTTCAAATAAAGAAGAAGAGGAAGAAGAAGAAACGTATCTAAAAGAAGAAGTCGAAATTAAACCGTTAGTATTAGAAACTTTTTCAGGGGAAAAAACGACAGAAGAAGATGTCATGATTCCAGGTTTTGAAACCTTGCATGACGTCCCGCTTAACATTCGGGTAAAACTGGGTGATGCTGAAAAGTCGATTGAAGAAATATTAAATTTGCAAATAGATTCTGTGATCAAGCTTTCAAAAGCAGCAGGAGAATTGGTGGAAGTATTTGTTGAAAACCAACCGATTGCAAAAGGTGAAATTGTCATATTGGATGACAAATTTGGTATTTTAATTAACGAAATATTGCCACCACAAGAACGAGTAAAAACATTGGAAAGTAAACTAAAAAAACAAAAACAATAAGGAGAAATGAAAGATGGGATACATCTGGGAATTATTAAAACTTATTTTGATTTTGTCATTGTTTGCTTTTGCTTCTTTTTACATCGTAAAAAAATTAAAAAAGCGTCAATTAAGTCAAATAAGTCAAAATAATATTATTCAAATGATTGACGGGGTACAGATTTCGTTGGGGCAAAATATTTATTTAACCAAAGTTGGAGAAGAATACATTGTTGTAGCCATGAGTTCAAGCGGAACAAGCATGATTAAATTAGACGCAAAAGAAATAGCCGATCCAAAAGAGCAGTTTGATGAATTATTTAAATTAGAAGAGCCAGCGATTGCATTAAAAACATTTTCAAAAACAATGAAGGATCGCTTATGGAAAAAATAATGAAGCATAAAAAATGGATTGCCTCTTTATTTTTTTCATGCTTGCTCTTTTTTTTCATGATGCACCCTGTTCATGCAGAAGGTCTTATTGATGTTAAAATTGGAGATCAAGGAGATCTAACTTCATCGGTTAAAATCTTTTTAATGGTGGGTCTTTTAACCATTGCCCCTTCTTTGTTTATTATTTTAACATGTTTTACACAAGTCATTATTGTCCTATCTCTTACACGACAAGGTCTAGGAACGGCAACACTTCCTCCCAACCAAGTCCTTGTAGCATTGGCATTATTTATTACGGTTTATATTATGTCTCCTGTATTAACGCAAATTGATAAAGAAGCGTACAAACCTTATCAAAAAGGAACAATTGGATTTGAACAAGCGGTAGAAATAGCGGAAGTCCCTCTTAAAAATTTCATGATGAAAAATACAGAAGATAAAGATCTTCGGACATTTTTGAAATTAAGAGGAGACGAAAAGCCTAAAAAAGTGGAAGATGTTTCAATTTTAGCATTAGTACCTGCTTTTACCGTTTCTCAAATTACACACGGTTTGTTTTCAGGATTAATGATATACGGTGCATTTATTGTCATTGATATGCTAGTTGGATCTATTTTAATGTTTATGGGGATGATGATGTTACCGCCTCAAATGATTAGTTTGCCTTTGAAGTTGTTGGTTTTTATCTACATAGGCGGATTTAGTAAAATTGTTGAATTATTGTTTAATAGCATCAAAGTATAAAAGCACTTTCGGGTGCTTTTTTTTGCTTTTAATAAGGAAAAAACATTTTTCGTTAATAACTAGTGAGTAGAGGTGATAATAAATGGATATAAATTCGTCTGTTGAAGCATTTAGGAATTTAACATGGGGAATGTTTGAGTTGCTAACTCCTTCTTTAGTTATCGGATTTGCTATCGCGATATTGGTAGGAGTTATTCAAGCCATGACACAAATCCAAGAACAAACACTTTCCTTTCTTCCTAAGCTATTAGCACTTTTTGGTGTGTTGTATTATTTGGCTCCGTGGATGATGGATAAGTTGGTTACGTTGATGCAAACACATATTGAAAGTATCCCTGGAATGTGGTGAAAAAATGGATATTTCGTCGTATCTAATTGGTCTAATTCTTGCTTTTTCTAGGGTTGCTTCTTTTTTGTTTATGGTGCCTTTTTTACGGAATCACGGCATCCCTGCGATAGTAAAAATTACGATTTCTGTGGCGATTTCAATGGTTGCTGTAGAAAAAATGGGAAAAATACCGATTGAATCCATGCCAGATATGCTTGTCATGATTGTAGCACAAATGGTCATTGGTTTTACATTAGCGTATGTGGTGGAAATGATTTTTACGGCTGCGACTATTGCTGGGGGAATTTTAGATATCGATTTGGGATTTTCAGCAGCACAAGTCATGGATCCTATGACTAATCACCCTGTTACAGTGATGTCGAACTTTTTTTCTATTCTATTTACCATTGTCTTTATTTCAGTAGGAGGCGTAAATTTTTTAATCGCAGGAATTGTTCACTCATTTGCTTTTACAACGCCCTTCTTTTTTATGGGTCATATGCCGTTTCAAGATATGATTATTGGCTACTTTAATTATATGTTGGTGGCATCTATTCAAATTGCCTTGCCATTAATGGCAACTATGTTTATCGTTAATTTCATTTTATTAATCCTCGGTAAAAGTGCACCTCAAATGAATATTTTCCAAACGATGTTTGCCATAAAAATTGTAGTAGGAATTTTCTTTTTATATGTAACGCTACCATTTTTAGGGGAAGTATTTATGGATTTAAATGATGCGCTTATGGATAAATATTTAGAAATTATGAAGTATATGTTCCGTTCATAAGGGGGGAGTAACGTGGCAAAAGACGGAAGAACCGAAAAAGCCACACCCAAACAAAGGACCGAACAACGGAAAAAAGGTAGTATTGCTAAAAGTAAAGAATTGGGTGTGTTTTTAAATTTAGCCGCATTTGCAATTATTTTGATTTATTTTGGTGAATGGTTTGTTCACAAAGTAATGTATTTACTTCAATATGCATTGGAGTTAATAGGAGCAAAAGTAGATCCGCTTGAATTTTTTCATAAAATGGCGATAGAAGGAGGAAAAGTCTTTTTATATATGATTTTTCTTGGGATTTTGTTTCAAGCCCTGAACCATTTTATTCAAGTGGGTCGGCTTTTTTCCGCAAAGATTATTAAACCTGATTTAAAAAAAATGAATCCACTTAATTATTTTAAGAATTTATTTAGTAAAAAATCGGTTGTAGAAATTATCAAAGCACTTTTAATTGTTTTGATCTTAGGGTACGTGGCGTATGCAGTATTTAGCAATCGAATTAGTGAAATTTCAGGTGGGGTATTGCTTTCTTGGAATTATGCCCTCTCGATGTTTTGGGGTGTGTTTAAAGAAATTCTTTTAAAAACATTGCTTGCATTTTTAGTGATCTCGGTGGCAGACTTTTTTTATCAACGCTGGGAATATGAAGAACAAATCAAGATGAAAAAAGAAGATGTAAAGCAAGAACAAAAAGATCAAAACGGAAATCCTGAAATTAAAAGAAGGCAACGCCAAGCAATGCTCGGAATGTTAAAAAGGGATGTAAAGAAAAAAATGGGAGAAGGAAGTTTTGTTTTAACTAATCCTACTCACTACTCAGTTGTTATTCGATATAAAAGAGGAGAAGGAGGACCAAAGGTAGTCGTAAAAGGTGTGGATCATATGGCACTGTACATAAGGGAATTAGCAAAAGAACACGACATGCCGATGTACGAATCTCCACCTCTCGCAAGGGAGTTATATCGAAGAGTAAATGAAGGGGAATATATTCCTTCAGAACTTCATGAAACGTTATTAGATATTATGAAATTGTTAATTAAAACAGGACAATTAGATTTAAATAAAATGAGGTGATAAATGTGAACGAAAAAAATGGACTTTTAAGTAAGTTCTCAGGTTCCCTTTTATTAATAGGATTGTTAGCCTTTTTAATTCCGTTATTAATTCCCTTGCCAGGTTGGGTAATTGACTTTTGTATCGTGTTTTCATTTGGGATGTCAATTGTCATTTATTTGCAATCTTCAATGATTAAAGAATGGGATCAATTTAAAACTTTTCCAACTCTTTTGTTGTTAATGTCCGTATTTCGTATTTCATTAAACGTATCAACAACAAAAAAGATTTTATTAGATGGAGAAGCAGGAGGCATTATTGAGCAATTTGGTAATTTAGTAATTGGTTCCAATCCTGGTCTTGGTTTTGTAATTTTCGTTATCATTTTAGTGGTGCAGTTTATTATAGCCAACGGAGCAGGTCGATTATCAGAAGTTTCTGCTCGTTTTACATTAGATGCATTACCTGGTAAACAAATGAGCATTGATGCGGATTTAAACGCAGGTGCGATTAGTCAAGAAGAAGCAAAAGAAAAACGAAAAAAATTAGATATGCAAATCGATTTCTTTGGTCATATGGACGGAGCAGGGAAATTTATTAAAGGGGATGTATGGTTAGGGGTTATTATCATCTTCATTAACATCATCGGAGGATTAATTCGAGGCATGATGTTTATGGGTATGAGTTTTACGGAGGCGTTGCATCACTTTACGATGCTCACTATTGGTGATGGAATCGTCAATCAAATTTGTTCTTTTTTAATCACGGTAGGTTCCGCTATCATTATGACACGTGTATATGATGGAAAAGATAAAGCTATTACAGGAAGTATTTTAGATGAATTAACGCATAATCCAATGGTTAGTTACGTAGTAGGTGGATTATTTGGAATGTTCGCTGTTTTTGGTATTTTCACTACTCTTCCTGTGTTACCGTTTTTATTAATGAGTGCGGCAATGTTTTATATTGGCTACCGCAAAACACAAGAAAATGCACGTGTAAAAGCGCAAGAAAAACAAGAAATGCTTGAACGAATCGAAGAAGAAAAGAAAAAAGAAAAAACGGAAGTAAAACGAATGACAGAAGTGGATCCCATTACACTGGAAGTTGGATTTGCTCTTATCCCTGTTGTAAATACAGAAAAAGAAGGAGAAAACATCCAAGATAAGATTACGTTAATGCGAAAAAACATCGCACGAGAGCTTGGTATGAAAGTTCCAAAAATAAGAGTCATTGACAATTCCGCTTTAATGCCTTATACAAAATACAACATTAAAGTAAAAGAAAGTGTGGTAGCAAGTGGTGAAATTAAATTAAATAGTTTACTTGCATTTAAAACACCGTATGTCATGAAAGAAGTAGAAGGCATTCCAACGCTTGATCCTATTTTTAAAGAAGAAGCTATTTGGATTGATGAAGGAAAAATGAATGAAGCAAAAGAACTAGGATATCAAGTGTTAGATCCGTTAAGTATTTTATCGACGCATTTAAATGAAATGATTAAACGTCATCTTTATGAACTGCTTGAATTACAAGAAGTATATGAACTTGTCCAAGAATTGGGTGAGAAACGAAAAGTTTTATACGATGAAGTGTATAAAAAAGATCAAGAAATTGATTTAACAATCGTAAAAGGAGTACTACAAAATTTACTGCGTGAAAACATCTCTATTCGAGATTTACCAACGATTATCGAGGGAATTGTCACAGGATGCAAAATTTTCGGTGTACGAGGAGATATCACAAAAGTAGATGATATTACAATGATTGTTCGAGAAAGGATTTCGAAACATTTATGTGAAAAAAATACAAACTTTGATGGAAAAATGCATGTCTTACTGTTAGAGGATAATATGGAATCTGCAGGAGAAACCTATCTGCGACATGATGGGTATTACATGAAAATGAACTATTTGCAAGAAGTTGCATTTATTACAAGTTTGCGTAAACAAGTGCAGCGAGCGATGATGGCAGACTTAAATTTGGTTTTATTAACAAGTCGAAATGATTTGCGATGTTCGTTATCTAAAATGGTTCATAAACACGGGATACCTGTTAGTGTGATGTTACAAAGTGAATTGGTTCAAGGTGTTATGGTTGAAAGTTTTGGACAACTGCAAACAGAACAAGAAGCAGGGTAAGGAGGAAAAAGATGAATCAAACATTTACAATTGAAGTAGGATTAGCATTTGTTCCTGTTATAGGAACAGGAAGTATATTAAAAGAAAAAGTAGAATGGGTACGAAACGAACTAAAAAGTAAACAAGGGAAAGAATTACCACTTATTCACGTATATGAAAATCCTTCGTTGGAACCATATCATACCTATCGTATTTTGGTTGATCAACAAGAGAAAAAAAAGGGAACAATCGTCATAAAAAAAGAAGAAAAAGCAGTGCTATTCACCAATACATTAGATGTATTGGTGGAAGCATTAAAAGAAGTTATTCAAACGCATTTAGTTTAAAAAATGAAGGGGGGTAAAAGGGTTAGAACGTGTAACCCTTGATAAAATGAGCATGCAAGTTGAGACATTTACAGGTAAAAAAATTGAGAAAATTTATGAAGACATTCAAAAAAAACATCAGGGAAACTATCAAATATTAGAACAAAAGAAAAAAAGTAAATTTGCTTTTTTCGGGAAAAATTACGAAGTGAAAGTATTGATAGGTGCAAAAAAAGAAGGAGAAAAAGGAAAGAAAGTTTCCAAACAAGAAGAAAAAAATAAACAATTGATTTTAACGATGTTAAATGATCAAGTAGAACAGCAAGAAAGACAGGTGCCGACTTCAGAAAATACACAAGAAATTGAAACGATGAGAAAGATGATGGAAAAAATGATGGAGAAGATGGAATCATCGGAGAAAGATCAAGGGTTTTTAGAGGGGAAAAATGAACAAATTTTTGCAGAGTTTTATCAAATTATGTTGCAAAATGATGTGGATGAAAGTTTGGCTAAACAATTTATTTTAGAAGTCAAAACGATGATGCCTGCAGATCAGTGGTTGAATCGAAAAAAAATTGAAGAAGAATTAACGAAAAAAATGGCAGCTGCTCTTCGTATCACAGGTCCATTTGACATGGAAAATACAAAAACGATTGCGCTAGTTGGTCCAACGGGTGTAGGAAAAACCACAACGCTTGCAAAAATTTCAGCTATTTTAAAGCAAGAAAACAAACGAATTGGGTTAATTTCAACCGATGTGTATCGAATTGGAGCGATTCAACAATTAGAGACGTATGCAAATATTATGAATTCAAAAATGATTGAAGCTTCCAATCCTCAAGAATTAAAAGATGCGATTGATTATTTTAAAAACGTTGAAAAAGTTGATCAAATTTTAATTGATACAGTAGGAAGAAGTCCTATGAAAAAAGAGTCCATCGATTTAATTAAAGAATATCTAGATATTTCGCAGCCAGATCACACGGCGTTGGTGTTATCTTCCACACAAAAATACAAAGATATGCTTCAAATTACAAAGAATTATGAAGAAATTAATGTCGATAGCTTAATTTTCACCAAATTAGATGAAACGATGAGCTACGGATTTATGTTAAATGTATTAGAAAAAAGCGGACTACATATTTCGTATGTGACAAATGGACAAAACGTTCCAAAAGATATTTATGCAGCAACATCAGAATTGCTTGCGAAAAAAATGTTGAATGGAGATGATGACTTTGGATCAAGCGGCGTTACTGCGTGAGATGATGAGTCAATTGCAACAGAATAGTGCTGATTCTGTTGCAATCCTTTCTACTTCAGAAATAGAAAATGAAGAAAGGTTTTTAACGAGAATGATACGTTATTACGCTCATTATTATGGCAAAAAAAGTGCATTATTGGGCTTAAAACGAGATAAACATGAATTAAAAGAACAAATTATGAAAAACAAAGCTATTGAAGAAATTAAACAGTATGAAACGGATCAAATGGAGATAGTAAGTGGAGATTTAACGTTTATATCAGAATGGAGAAATGATGCTTCATTGATGATAAAACTAAATCGTGAAATCAAAAAAATAGAACAAAGCAATGAACGACTTTTTTATTATGCAGGTAAAGGATTGCATCCGACAACGATTAATTTATCCTTAGCTTCAAATAAGATCATTGTATTGATGAAACCAACAAACAAATCCTGTATGGAAGTATGCAAAATGATAAAAATAATCTCTAGTATTAATGGTGAACATGAAATTGGAATCATCGTAGATACAATTGATGGAGAAATTTTTGAAGAACAAATAAAGAAAATACAGGAATTTAGTGGGTCAGAGTTTAATTATTATATGGAACCGATCGGTTTTTTTGATTTACACTACGAACCTTTATTAGAAGATGAAAAAATTTTTGAAGAATTTAACTTTAATTATTTAAACAACAAGCAAAAAATGAAATTTTTTTCACATTTTATATTAAATATGAGTATATAGTTGTTATGAAGATAGGGGGGGAGATATGTGTCGTTATCCGAATTAAATGAAAAAGAATTGTGGGGTTTATATACAAGTGAGAAAGGGCAAGATGTTCGGAATTTACTTGTAAAAAAATATATTAATTTCGTTACGTATTTAGTAGGACGAATTATTATACAATTACCCGCAGGATTAACCAAAGATGACCTCATCCAATTTGGAATTTGTGGACTTATTGAGGCAATTGAACGTTTTGATCCAAAACAAGGTGCAAAATTTGAAACATATGCTTCAATACGAATTCAAGGAGCGATAAGAGACCAAATCCGTTATTACGGAAAGTATAGTGGAGGATTATCACGCTCAGCCATGTCCAAATCAAAATTTGTTGATGAAACGGTCAAAAAATTGGAGACCAAATTAGCGCGCCATCCACTTCCAAAAGAAATTGCAGAAGAAATGGGCATATCATTAGAAGAATACAATAAAATGTTAAATGAAATTGGTACAAGTATTCCAATTTCGCTTGATGATATGGTTGGAACAGGAGATAATTTATCTGTTGTCCAGGTAATTAAAAATGAAAGTAGTATCATACCAGAGGAAGAATATTTAAATGGTGAAAACAACGAACGTTTAGCAGAGGCTATTGATGAACTTCCTGATAAAGAACGGTATGTTGTAATGTTTTATTATTATGAAGAAATGACGCTAAAAGAAATTGGAAAATATCTTAATTTATCCGAAGGAAGGATTTCTCAAATTCATCGTAAAGCAATGGATAAATTAAAAAGTAAATTACAAGGAGAGTAATTATGACAATTAGTATAGGCGTACTTGTTTCCGTTATTATTTTCTTTTTAGGGGTTATGTTGTTTTTAATGGCTTTTTTTACGAAAAAAACAGCCAAAACAAAATCAATTGAATTAGAAGAAATCACCATGGATATGGTGCAAGAAATTGAAAAAAGCACAGAAGAGAACATTCAACGATTAGAAAAAGTAAAAGAAGAAATCGAAAACAAATTAAATGAACTAACGGAAAAAGAAGAAAAAATCGAAAAAATGTATCAAAAAATCATGAGTCATGCGCCAGTGAATGAAAAGAAAATTGTACCGAAATTATCTTCTATGGAAGATAAAAAAGCGGAAATTTACCGCTTGTACCAAGAAGGTAACAGTCCAGAAAAAATCTCTCAAATGGTCAAAATACATAAAGGTGTTGTAGAAACCATTTTAAATTTACAAGCGTATGCAAAAGGAACAAACTAAAAAAACAAGGAATATTCCTTGTTTTTTTAGTTTGTTGAAAAAAATATGATATGATAAAATTGTGAAAAATTAATTCGAAGGATGGGATAAAGATGAGTTATGTATATGTAAATTTCGAAGTAGAAACAGATAAAGGAGTCGCTAATTTTCGGCTCTATCGCACACGTGTCTATCTTGAAGATGTATTGCGTACGCTTTTTGATATTCCAAATTATATTGTGGAAGGTTTATATAACAAAAATCATGGAATTGGCTATCACATGAAAGACACGCTGAAAGATTTGGAAAAAGGTCGATTAGATGTTTATACAAAAGAGGAAGTCATGGAAGATATGATGGCACGCTTTAATGTATTTGATCGAACAATGTTTAGTCCTGGAACACCAGCTAAAATGTTTTTACTAGAAAATCCTTATTGGACGCCTGTGCTTGTTTTATCTGACGGAAGTCCAATGTATGAAATGGAAGATGAAGAAGAAATTAAAATTCAAGTAAAAAATCAAAATTGGCTTACGATACCACTGGAAAATTATTTAAAAAAATATCCAGAGGAAGAAGAGCGAATTGAAGAATTAATCGAAGAAGAAAATAAAAAATATGATTTATGTAAAATCACATTTAAAGAAAAAAGCATTCATATTAACTTTATTTGGAGAATAACGGAGTATGCAACCAATAAAGTAGCTTCACATTATCCAATTAATAAAACGGGCATTTACCGAATGGTAAGTCCTATGCTTTATATTCCATTAAAAAAACATAAACAAGAATTATTTGAAGAAAATTATTTGGAAGATTTAACAGAAGAAGAAAAAGAAAGATTAAAAGAAAACGGAGAGGAAGTAGAGTGGAAAGATTATTTAATGGAGGAAAGTGAATATAAAAAACTGTTCAATGAAGCGAAAGAAAAAAGCGCAGATGAACAAAAAGTATTTATTTCAGAAAAAATTGATACGCTGCCTTTGACTATTGATATGGGTCGCATGCATCTTTCTGAAAATGGTGCATATATTGGAGGAGATACAGAAGCTTCCTTAGATGAATATATTAAATCATTTGAATTTGGAGAAATAAACGTAAAAGTAACAGAAGATGATGGGAAAATTGAATTAGATTTTTCAAAATTTCAATATGAGGACGTTCAAAAACAAACAGTATTAGATGAAACAAAAGAATTAGCAGAAGAATTAAATAAAAAGTTAGGAAAAGAATATTATAAAATGGAGAAAGAAAAAATAACGTTTTCAGTAAAAGAAGTATTAACGGCTCTTTTACTACGAGATGCAACAAAATAAGATAATAAAATAATAAAAAGAATGGCAAAATGCCATTCTTTTTTCACGAAAGATTGATAAAAAGGGGAATATTTCTTTAATGATTGCAAAAGAATTTGAATGAACAGAAGGTTCTTTAACGAATCTTATCTATAGACATTCGTTAAAGGGGGATTTTTATGAGTGGAATCTATACAGGGGCAATGGGTATGATTAGTAATTTGCAAGCATTAAATACACATGCTCAAAATATTGCCAATTCAAGTACGGATGGGTACAAATTTGATGAAGTTTCCTTTCGTGTATTTGATGAAACAAATTTAATTCGTAAATACCAAAATGAACATACAAAAATTGGTTCATATAATGATGAAGTGTACACAGATGATATTTATACACATTATGATCAAGGAGATGTAAAGCTCACAAATAGTCCATTGGATATGATGATTCAAGATCAATCTACCTCGCCTTATGCTTCTTTTTTTACTGTTTCACAAAACGGACAAGAGTTATTTACACGAAATGGAAGTTTTACCTTAAATGCGGAGCGTCAGTTGGCAACCTATAACGGCGCCTACGTGTTAGGTGAGAATGGACAACCTATTACAATACCTCAAGGTGTACAGTTTTCTGTAAAAGAAGACGGGACCATTGAAAATGCGAATACAGGTGAAACCATTAACAAAATTCAATTGCATTCCATTGGAAAAGACGATCTTCAATTATTAGAAAAGAAACAAGGTGGATTTTATCAAGTGTTAACGCCTGAAAAAATCCAACAAACATTTGGATCTGTTGGAAAAATGCTAGCTCAATATGACTCGAATCCAACCCTGCAAGGTATTTTTACAAAAGAAAGATTACAAGATATTCAGCAGTCGGGAAAAGTAAGAATTGTGGGAGATTTTCAAGGGACAGTAAGGGAACATGCACTAGAGACGTCCAACGTGAATATGCAAAATGAAATGGTTGGATTAATGAAAGCACAAAAAGGCGTTCAATCATCACAAAAAGTAACCATGACGATGGATAAAGTATTAGAGCAAGAAGCAAATGATGTAGGAAAATAAAAAAACACGCTATGCGTGTTTTTTTAGGTTTTTTTAAAAAAATAAAGAAAAAGAATAAAAAAACTTCAGAGGTGTATCATGAAAAACTGGTTGCTTGAACAAGAAATACATGCGCCGAAAGAATATATTCAGGAAGCGTTGAAAACGGTCGTTCCGTACAGTAAAAAAAATGATCAATGGGAAAAAGTAAAAGAAAATCAGTGGCACTGGTCATACAAAGGGCTTATAAAAGAAGGGATGGTCACCATTGAAATCAATGAAAAAGATAATACCACATGTGATATTAAAGCGAATATTGTATGTAATCCGACGTATCGATTTTTAATGGATAAAAAACAACATAGTTGGATTGAACACTGTCTAAAAACGGTATGGTTTGAAGGTGTTAAACATCATGCACAAAGACAATATAAACGAAAAAAATTAGAAAAAAAGAACAAAAACTTAATCATGATATATGAAAATGTATGGAAATTAAATCAACTTTCGCTACAGAGGTTATGTAATGAAATTGTTGAAAATGAATGGTTTGCTATTTTAGCAAAAGACGATTCATCCTTATTATCTAATTATAAAACATTAATGGCAGAAGGAAGATGTGTACTAATAAATGAAGTAATGGATGAGATGAAGTCACCCACTCATGAAGAAGTACAAAAAGTCAAGAAAGAGCTTGCTTCTCTTGCAACAAAACTTGCTCGTTGGGAAGAAATTTAATAAATAAAAAACACGCTATGCGTGTTTTTTATTTATTAAATAACGTATTAACATCGACGATTAAACAAATGGATCCGTCACCCAAAATATTACATCCACTTATTCCTGGAATATTTCCTAGGTATTTTCCGATATTTTTTACAACGATATCTTCTTGTCCAACAAATTCATCCACAGCAGCTGCTACTGTTCGATCGCCAAGTTTTAAAATAACCATATTCAACATTTTATTTTCTTCATCGTGTGAGTCTAATCCAAAGTATTCTTTCAATCGAATAACAGGGATTTCTTTTTCACGTAAAATGTACACTTCTTTATTGGCAATGTATTTGATTTCTTTTGGATGAATCGCCACAACTTCTTCAACTTGGTTCGTTGGGAAAGCGAAATCTTCTCCGTTTATTTTGGTGCGCATCGCGTTAATGATCGCAAGAGTAAGTGGTAAACGAATAACGGTTTTTGTTCCATGTCCAAGTTTTGAATAGACATGAACAGACCCTTTCATCTCTTCTTCGATGATGGCTTTTACTGCATCCATTCCTACACCGCGCCCTGCAACATCTGTCACTTTATCAGCTGTAGAAAGACCAGAATGATAAATAAGTTGTACTGCTTCTTCGTCTTTGATTGTTTTTGCTTTTTCTTCGCTTAAAATTCCTTTTTCTACTGCTTTTTTAATAACTCTTTCTGTATCAACTCCGCGCCCGTCATCTTCGACTGTAATGATAACAAAACCTTGTTCACGACCAGCAGATAATGTTAATTTCCCAATCGGATCTTTTCCTGATTCTAAACGTTCTTCTTCTGATTCCAATCCGTGAAACACAGAATTTCGAATAAGATGCATAAGAGGATTTCCTAAACTATCCAAAAGAGATTTATCGATTTCTGTTTCTCCTCCGATATGTTCAAATGCTACTTTTTTATCATATTCTTTTGCGATTTTACGTACATCTGTTGGAAAACGTTGAAACAATTGAACAAGTGGCGTCATACGAATTGTCATAACGCTTTCTTGAAGAAAATCAACGGTTTGTGAAATTTCTTCGGATACATCTTTTAAAATTTTAACATCTTCATCTGATAAAAGAGATGTGTAAGTAGAAAGTTTATTTTTTAAAATAACAAGACTAGATACATGTTTTAAAACATCGTCAATTCGTTTGATATCTACACGAATATTTGTACTAGATGTTAAATGTTTTTTCACTGCCACGCCTTCTTTTTTAGCAGGTTGTTTTTGTTGTTCGATTGCTTCAATTACTTGGCTTGGAATTTCTTCTTTTGGTTGTTCAACAGAAGGTTTATTTTCAAGAAAAGTAACTGTTTTAACCGTATCAAGTTGTTTTACAAAAGCTAATACTTCTTCTTTTTCAATAGAAGCATCTAATTCAAAAAAGATTTTTGTAAATTCTTTTCCTTCCATTAATTCATCAAATGTAGGGTTAAAACGAAGAATCTTTTCGCTTTCTGATGGATCATATTTATCTTGGATATCACGATACACCATAGAAAGAAAGGCATGTTTAAACCCTTCGTCACAATCTAAAGTTAAACTATAGCAAAGAAGATTTTGATTTGTTTCTTCTATTATAGTAGGCGTTGATCCGTCATCTTTTACAGCTTGCAATAATTTTTCTGAAAGTTCTTCCACATCTAAGTCTTCTTGAATTTCTTGTTCAACATATGAAATAAGCGTTTCAACAATTGTTTCTGTTTCAAACAATAATTCAATTCGATTAGGCGTTAACGGAAGTTGACTATCTCTGGCTTCCATAATTAAATTTTCAAAAGCATGCGTAATTTTTCCGATATTTTTAATATGTAATAACGTTTTTTCATCTGCATCAAAATCAAGTAGTGTGTTATAGGCAGTAGTTGAATTTCCTTTTAATGTATGCGCGCTTCGGAATAAAACTTGAATAATTTCAGGATTTGTCGGATCGCTTTCTAAAGCCATTAACTGATTGGAAACTTCATTTATATGCTCAACTGCTTCTTCTATAAAAAGTTGAATAATATCTTGTTTGTCCAAAATCTACACCTCTCTTCCTATAAAAAATAATTAGTCATTTGCTGATTCTTTTAATTGATTCAATTCTTCTAAACTTTCTAATCCTAGTAGTTTGTTTACATTTAAAACAATAAATAATTCATCTTGTTTATCTTCTTCATCATGTTTGTCACGATTAGGACGATAAATTCCTTGAATATATTCAGTTGATTTGCTACTCATAGTGTTTGTACCAAGTTTTAAATCTTTAATTTGTTTTTCTTCATCGGGAATTTCAATTACTTCTATTACTTCATCTACAATTAGTCCTACAACGTAATCTGTTTGAACGCGACAAATAATAATAAAAGGAATTTGTTCTTTTTTCTCGCTTTTAATATTGAATTTAACGCGCAAATCCATTACAGGTGCTATATCTTCTTCTGTATGAATAATTCCTTTAATTTCTCCTGATGTGTTAGGAACGGAACGAATTTTTTCATCAGAAAGGATTCTTACAATATATTCAATATTAATAGCATAAATCTCTTTTCCCAATTTAAAAACAACATATTGATTTAATTTATTTTTATTCACATAAATCACCTCTTGTGATAAATTAATTCTTTCTTTTATTTATGTCAATAAATAAAATTGTTTTTTTGTATTTTTCGTATTGCTATTATTTTTTTTCTTGTGTTATAAATAGAATAGTGTATAAAAAGGATGGGGTGCGTAAAATGGAAGATCAAAACATTGAAAAAATTTTAACAGAAGTGGACGAGGACTTTTTCATAATCAAACAAAATGAACTAGAGGATATTGAGCCAGACATTCCTTCAGATCCGTCTCCTGCATTAATCAAAAAATTATTAGGCGAATTACCTTCTCAAATTGAGTACTTAAAAAACAAATCAATTGAATGTAAAAAACGAATTAATAATTTGAAATTATTGATTAAAACAAAAAAGCACTCTTTAGAAATAGAAAAAAGCAGGATTAGGAAGGAATCTTTGGAAAATTATCAAAAAGAATTAAAGCAATATCTAGTTAAAATGAAAGAGCTATTCACAGATGTCATTCAAAGTGATAAAAAAGTAACAAAAAGTGCACTTCAAGAAATGGTTCGGGCACTTAAGCCAGAAAAACCAACAAAAAATGATTTGGATGATATTGCAAATCTTCAAACTGAAGATATTCAACAAGTTATTTTTGATCTGGAGATGCAATTAACAAAATACGAAGAGTATTATGAATTGTTACATGCAAAGGCGGAGCGTTATGAAAACAAATTCATCGCAGCTAGAGCACACAAAGGAATTCTTGTGGAAGAGATGAAAAATCACATTTGAATTTAAACTACATAGGAGGTGTAAACTGGTCAATTGTGACCAGGAAATATGATGGAAAAAAGAAAATTAGGAAAAAACCGTGGTGTATGGTACGGAAAAGTGGTTTCTGAGCTGACATTCAGTCACGATGTAAAAGATCGTAAAACAGGAGAAGTAGTAGAAAGTTTTTACTCTTTTCAAATTCAGACTGAAATTATAGATAGAAAAGGAAACACAATTGATGCGTCTATCGTACCAGTGACAGTTCCAACAAGCAAACTTCAAGAAATCAAACCTGAAGTAGAAGCAATTACTGAAAAAATTAGCGTAGGCGATTTAGTTTTCTTAAAAGGCTCATGGAGAGCGTATGATTATAAAGATTCGCAATCAAGTCGTACACGTTTAGAACAAAATGCATATGTGAAAATTATTGAAGTTCACGATGATTTCCAAGTGCGCACACGCAATAAATTTGAATTTGAAGGTGTCCTTGTTAAAAAATTGTACGAATTTGAACGTAAAGAAGATGGAGCACCTGTAAAAGATGAAAAAGGACGTTTAGTTCCGAAAACAGACGAGGAAGGCAATATTAAATATGTTGTTCGTAAAAATAAAGAAGGTAAAGTAGTAAACGACTTTATTGTTGCGATTAACCGTCCGAATGGTTCTGATTACATACCGTGTATCGCTTATACACGTTTAGCAACAAAAATTGCCAAAGAAATTCCTGTTGGCGCTGAAGTAGAAGGTGCTGGATATATTCGTGCACGTGAATATCAATCTGGCGGTGTAACACGTCTTGCTTATGAAGCTGTTGTAACGAGTCTTGAAGTAAAAGAAACAACAGAAGAAGAAGGGGACGAATAAAAAATAGCTACCTTAAGGTAGCTATTTTTTTAAAAGGAGAATTATTATGATTGAAGAAATAGTGAGTTATTTTATGTTCTTTTTACTTATTCCATTAGTTGCGGGATTTTATCTTAGAAAAAGAAAAAAACAAAAAAAGCGTTATTTTTTTGGATACGGTTTTATTTGTTGGATTGTAATGATGGTTCTTACCTATTTGTGTTGTGGAAGTGATTTTGTTTATGAAGATAGCATTGTTTTTTATGTTGTTGTCGTCATTTGCAGCATTCCAATTACCTATTCGCTTTGTTTGCTTGCTATTTGGTTACCTAATATACATCAAGAAAAATAACCCATTCCATAAATTGGAAGGGTTTTTTTGTCGAAAAATGAAAAAAAATTTAAATAAAAAAAAGGGTAATTCAAAAAAACCTATAAATATTAAAATGTGTCGATCAGACAAAACATGACAACAATCGACAACATGTTCATTTACATATTATAGGAGGTTTAATCAACATGATTAAAAAAGAATTAGTACAACAAGTGGCAGAACAAACAGGTCAAACACAAAAACAAGTGAAAGAAACATTGGAGATTGCTTTTGAAGTAATTAAAGAAGCAGTTGCGAAAGATGAGAAAGTAAGTTTAGTAGGCTTTGGCGTGTTCGAAAAACGTACACGCGCTGAAAAACGAGGAACAAATCCATCTAATGGAGAGCCTATGGTTATTCCTGCAACTAAAATTCCTTACTTCCGTGCTGGTCAAGCTTTTAAAGATCAAGTGAAGTAATTTTATAAAAAAAATAAAAACCCGCTTTCGAGTGGGTTTTTATTTTTTTTATAAAATTTTCGTGAAAAAAAGTGTATAATAGAGTATAAAAGGATAAAAAGAAAGGAGAAATGGATATGACATTTGTACATTTAAAAGTACGTACGTTGTACAATTTTAACAGCTTTATTCAAATTGAAGAAGTTGTTGAAAAAAGTAAACGATTAGGAATGCCAGCATTGGCATTAACCGATCATCACGCTCTAAGTCACCTTGTTGATTTTTTCGAAGCGTGTCGAAAATACAAAGTAGTTCCGATAGTTGGTGCGGATGTAATGGTCACATTAACATCAGGAAAACAACTACCCGCTTTGTTGTATGCAAAAAGTGAAACTGGCTACAAAAACATCACTTCGCTCATTTCTTTGTCGCATCTTCGAAAGGGAGAAAAATTATTCATTACAAAAGAAGAGTTAGCAAAAAAGGCAAAAGAGGTTGTTGTTGTAATAGATATCTCTTCCTTTTTAACGGAAACAGAATTAGGGAATGTAAATGAACTCGTAAATGAAATCAATGATTTTAAACAAATTGTGACAGAATCTGATTTGTATTTGGAAATGATCAATCATTCTTTGCCAGAACAAAAACAAGTGAATAAACGAATTAAACGCATTTCAATGAATGCTCATTTGCCAATTGTTGCAACTAATGATGTTCATTACTTAACAAAAGAAGAAGCATATAGTGCTGAAATGTTAGCGTGCAGTCGAGAAAATAAAAAAGTAACAGAAAAAATCAATGATCAAAAATATTTCAAATCATCGGATGAGATGAAAGAGATGTTTGAAGAATATCCAGATGCCTTACAAAATACAGTAAACATTGCAAAAAAATGCCGATTTAATTTGGCATTAAAAGGAGACAAGCATTTTACAAAAAAAACACCCAAGTTTAAACTTCCAGAAGGCTATAAAGCTAAACAAAATATATGGGAAGCATTTACGCCTTTAGAAGAGTTTGTTCGTCCGACCATTCAAGATGAAATTGATACCATTTCGTATTTAGTAGAGCTTGCATGGAAAGGGTTTAAAAAGTATTATTCACCTAAAAATGAACAAGCAATTATGCGATTAAAAGAAGAGCTAGGTGTTATTATTTCGAAAAAGTTTGTTGATTATTTTTTGGTTATTCAAGATGTTATTGCTTATGCTAAAAAATCTGATATTCCATGTAGCGTTCGTGGATCCGTTTTAAGTTCGTTACTAGCAAGATGTTTAGGGATTACAGATCTATGTCCTTTGGAGTATGATTTAAAATTTGAACGTTTTTTAAACCCGAAACGAACAGATGATCCTGATATTGACATCGATGTGAGTCAAGAGAAACGATACCAACTCATTCGCTATATTCAACAAAAATATGGAAAGAAAAACATGGCACAAATTGTTTCATTTGGTGCATACGGTTTAAACAATGCGGTAAAATATGCGACGAAAACGTTAGGTTTTGATAAAAACACGACGGCAAAATTAGTAAAAACAATGCCAAAGAAACGAATTGTATTGGATCAAGTTGAAGATTTTGAAAGTCAACTGACAAAGATAAAGGACGAAAAGAAAAAAGAGGAAATCCGACAAGAAATCCAAAAAGCTCGTTTACTTCTTTCATGGATGAAACGAGATGAACTTGTTAAAAAAGTAGTGGATTGCGCCTATAAAATGGAGAATATTCCAAGGCACACAGCCCGTCATGCTGCAGGAATTTTATTAAGCGAGGTATCTATTACAAGTGAGCTTCCTGTTACAATGGAAAGTGACGAAGGAGGGGAATTCCTTGTTACGCAAATTCCTAATACAAAAGGTCAACTTGAGAAAAAAGGCTTTTTAAAAATTGATATTTTAGGTCTTAGAAATATCGATATTGAAGATAAAGTAAAAAAATTGATTAAACAAAAACAAGGAATTGAAGTTACAGATATTCCCTTAAATGATCAAAAAACATTTCAATTGTATCAAAAAGCAGAAACAACAGGTTTATTTCAAGTTGAATCAGAGGGTATGAAAAAAGCGTCTAGATTAATTCAACCTAATACCATTAACGATGTGATTGCGCTTATTGCTTTGTTTAGACCAGGTCCTTTGCATGAAATTGAACGTTATGCTGAAAACAAAAAAAACAATCAATGGTTTTTAGCTGATGAAAAAGGAAAACCGATGGAAGGTGTAGAAGAAATTCTGCCGATTTTAAAAGACACTTATGGTGTATTAACATATCAAGAACAAATTTATAAAATTGTTCAAGTGTTAGGAAACTATTCGATTGCAGAAGCTGACTTACTTCGAAGAGCTATTAGTAAAAAAGATAAAAATATTTTAGAACAAGAACGAACAACATTTTTGAAAAAAGTAAAAGAAAACGGAAAAGATGAAACAAGTGCAAACGCTGTATATGATTTGATTGTTCGATTTTCTAATTATGGATTGAATAAAGCGCATGCTGCAGGATATGGTTTGTTTAGTTATCGTACGGCATGGTTAAAAAGTAATTACCCAGAGGAATATATGACCGTTTTAATCAACTCTTTGTTAAGTGAAAAGAAAAAAGGAGCAATAGAAAAAGCAGCTATTTATATTAAAGAAGCAAAACGTCTAGGTATTACGGTTAAAAAACCTGATATTAATACGTCTAATACTTTTTTCGCTCTTACAAAAGAGGGAATGTCGTTTGGATTAACGATGATTAAAAATGTAGGGAAAGCGTACGCTAAATCGATTATAAAAGAAAGAGAAAAAGGAGCGTTTGTTTCTTTCCATGATTTTCTTTCACGGATGGGGAAAAATGTAGCAATTGAATCACTCATTAAAGCAGGCGCTTTTGATTGTTTTGGTTCAAGAAAAAAAATGGTAGAAGAATTGGTTAAATTTCAAAAAGGAAAAGTAGAACCTTTTTATGGATTTAGTGATTTACCATTTTTAAATCAAGAAGATGATTATAGCTTGTTAGAAAAAATAACAGATGAAAAAGAATTAATGCATTTGACTATTTCTGAAACGCCTGTTGAAAGAATGCTTGATACGTTACAATCATTTGAAAAAGATGGTTGGATAGGTGCCGTTGTCATGGAAGTGAAAAAATACAGAACAAAAGGTGAGAAGAAAGAAATGGCGTATATAACGGTTGAAACAAAAAAAGGGACAATCGAACACGTTGCAGTCTTTCCTCAAACGTGGACGCAACACAAAGAATCTATTCAACCTTTGCAAGCATTGTTGATTAAGTTAAAGAAAAGTCCAGAACGAAACAAGTATTCCGTTTCTGCTTTAAAAGAAGTTCCGAAAAAGAAAAAAGTCCGAATTACCGTTCCTGATGCTTTGTTTAATCGTTCCATTACCGATCAAAAAAAATGGATGACAGCATTAAATGAATGGGTTCAAAAACATCCAGGAGAACATGAAATCAGCATAATAGCGAAAGGGAAAGAGCGAAAACGAAAAGAAGGAATCTCTTTATCAAAAGAGTGCGGAAAAGAATTATATACGCTTTTAGGAGATAAAAAATATATTCATGTAGAAGACAGTCAACCATAAAAGAACGCAAAAAAGCGTTCTTTTTTTTATTTAAACAAAAGGTTTTTCAATAAAAAAAACCAAAATTAATAATTAGTAAAATAAGAAATATGGTGGGATTAGGATGAAAAAAATTAAATGGAACACAGCATTTGCCAAAACGAAGGTGGAACAAGTAAAGAAAAATCCTTCACTAAAAACCATACTAGTCGTTGTTTTGTTTTTAATTCTTGGCTTCTTAAATGTCGCTCAAAGTTTAACAGTTGTGCAACTTCAATACAAAACAGCTGACTTAAAAGAGAAAATGTTCGATTATCAAAACGAAAATAAAGTTTTGACAGAAAAAATCGAAAAAATCGACACAGATCAGTACATTGAAGAAAAAGCACGAAAAAAATTAAGTATGGTAAAAAGCGGTGAAACGCCAGTAAAGATTTATGAAAAGGAAGAAAAACAAAATGAATCAAAAGGGTATCTTGAACCAAAAGAAAAAGTAGGAATCTACATGAAAGATTGGTATGAGAAATTAGAGGATTGGTTTTCACTTCTAAAGAATAATTAAAAAAGGAGGGATTGTCTTGAGCAAAAATAATAGTGGCATGACAAGAAAAATCGATGATCTTGGTCGAGTGGTAATCCCAATAGAATTAAGGGAAAAATTAGGGATCCAAAAACAAGATCAATTGGAGATTTATGTAGATAATGAAACAATTGTTTTGACAAAATCGGGCAAAAGTTGCATCTTTTGTAATTCTCGAGAAGGATTAACAGAAATGAAAAATAAGTTTATTTGTTCAACTTGTCGCGGCGAAATGAACACATAAAAAAAGTGCCTATATAGGCACTTTTTTTATGTGTTTAAAGGGCGGTAGGTAAAGATGAAGATGCAGAAAAAGAAAAATCTTGAATAATTACTTGGTTACGAGCAGAAGGAGAATACAACAAATCCAGATGAGTAGGTCCATTAATATGAGAAAGGGAAAGTCCTTCCATAAAAAGTAATGCTTCTTTTTTTTCAGCATATATCTTTGCGTGTTTTTCATAACGTCCGAAAATTTCTACTTTTTCCACATACAAATTAGGACAATGAAAAACAGGTTTTGGATTCGCCATACCAAAAGGTTCAAGTAAAGATAATTCTTCTAACGGAAAAAGCGGGAGCTTTTCAAAAGGAATGGTTTCATCATAAAACAATTCAACAACAGGAGAAGATTCTAGTTGAGCTGATCGTTCAATTGCTTTTGAAAATTCATCAAATTTATTTAATGAAATGCTTAAACCTGCTGCACCTTGATGTCCTCCAAAACTTTTCAAATGCTCCGCGCATCGTTCGATGGTGTTAATAATCGAAAATTGTCCAACACTTCTAGCTGATCCCTTTCCGTTTTTTGAAATAACAATGGAAGGTTTTTTGTATTTGTTGGTGATTCTTGCTGCGATAATTCCAATAATACCATCATGAAAATCACCTGCTACAACAATAATAGGTTTGGCAAATAATTGTTTTTGCAAAATGATGGTTTCAGCTAACTTTGTTTGTTCAAACGTTAACCATTTTCGTTTTTTATTGGTTTCTATTAAATGATAAAGGGTTGTTTCTGTCGTATCATCTGTACATAGTATGGAACAAGCGATATTAGGATCGTCAATTCGTCCAACAGAATTAAAAATAGGCGCTAAAGAAAAACCGATTGTTTCACTTTCGACTTTTGTAATAGAAAGAAGATGAAACAGTTCTTGAAATACAGGAGAAGGAGAAACGTTTAACTTTTGAATGCCTAACGATGCCATGATGCGATTTTCACCAACTAATTGCATCATATCTGCGATCGTGCCCAAACAAGCTAGTTCAACATAATCCCATATATGCTTTTCCCATGAATATTTACTAGAAGAAAAAAGAGCATGAACAAATTTAAAAGCAACCCCTGCACCTGAGAGTTCGGTAAAAGGATAACGATTATCGCTTCGTTTAGGATTAATAAAGGCATAGCAAGAAGGATGGTAATCTAAAATTTCATGGTGATCGGTTACAATGACATCAATCCCTTGTTCTTTTGCATACCGCATCGCTTCATGTGCATTGCTTCCATTATCAACGGTGATGATAAGCGAAGGTTGATAACGCGATTGTAAGCGTTCGATAGCTGAAACAGTAATCCCATATCCATGTTCTCGCAGCGGAAGTTCTGCATGTACATTACTTTTAAAAAAGTCTAACGCTTTTTTCATAATAGAAGTAGAAGTAATCCCATCCACGTCGTAATCTCCAAAAATTACAATGGTTTCATTGTTTCGTATTGCTTGAATAGTTCGTTGAATCGCTGGTTTCATATCATTCAATAAAAAAGGATCATGAAAATCGGAAATGGAAGGAAATAAAAATTTTGATACAGCATTTCCGCTTGTTATACCTCTAGAAAATAATATTTTCATAATGAATGGATCGATGTTAAAGGTTCGAGATAAATAATGCAAATTAGCAAGAGATCCTTGAAATGTTTTTTCAGTCCATTTTTTCACAAAAAACCCTCCTTTCTACTATTTTACCATGAATATCGTAAATTATACTTGACACAAAGAAGAACAGGTTTAATATTTACAAAGTGAAGGAGGGGGAACTGTGAAAATTTTACCTATCGATCAAGTTAGAATGGGCATGAAGCTTGCGCAAAACATTTATAGACACGACAGTCTTCTTGCGTTTCCTAAAGGGATTGTCATTCATGCATTTGAACTTCAAACCTTAAAACAATACAATATAGATTATGTATTAGTTGTAGATAGTTATCAACATATCGGAGGAAAAGAAGACATCAATTTTACATTAGATATCATTGAATCTGTGTACACGCAAAGTACATTATGGAGTCCTGAGTTTGGAAAAGCTCTTTATGATAAATTAGAAATGAGAATTATTAAAAATAAACGAATAATGGGGTATTTAAATGAGTTGCGGTTTTTTGATTCTTATTCGTTTGCTCATTGTATCAATATTAGCGCTATTGTTGCTCTTATGTTATCCATTGAGGGAGAAGTCGATGAAGAACTCGCTGATTTAACGTTTGTGACGTTGATGCATGATATTGGACGAATTAAAATGCCTGAAATTTTCAATAAAGAAGGAAAATTAAATGATAAAGAATTTGAAGAATTAAAAAAACATCCACAGTATTCGTTTAAATTGTTACGAAAAGCGGGTTTTAGTGAATATGAACTGAAATTTGTATTAGAAACACATGAAAAATGGGATGGGACAGGTTATCCATTAAAAATAGCAGGAAAAGATATATCTGATTTAGCTCAATTAATACTACTGGCGGATTATTACAATGCATTATCAAGTTTTCGTCCTTATCGACGTGCTTTTTTACCTTTTGAAGTTATCTCAATGTTAGAAGAAGAACGAGAAAAAGCGATAGGAAAACGATATTTAGATTTATTTTTGCAAAAATTTGTCCCTTATCGTGTTGGATGTATGGTTGAACTTAATAATGGTTCGGTTGCGATTGTACGAAAATTACATGAGCGTGTGAAAACACTTCCTATTATTGATATTGTATCGGAACAAACAGGAGAGAGAATTACCACAGTAGATCTTGCCTATCGACAAGATTTACGGATTCAAAAAATTATTGTTACATATTAAAGAGGACAGTCGTTCTCTTTATTTTTTTAAAAAAGTTAAATATCGTATATAATTAAAACATATGGTATAATAATATACGATAAGGGGTGAAGATAATGAAAACATTAATTGTAGCAGAAAAACCTTCAGCAGCTAGAGAGTATAAAGCTGCATTAGAAAAAAAGTATGATAAATTTACAAAGGGTAGTAATTCGGAACGATTTTTCGAAAACAGTCAATTCATTATTACGTGGGCGAGAGGGCATTTATTATCCTCGTTAGAACCGCGAGATTATGATCATTTTCAAGGGTGGAAATTGGATGCACTTCCTATTTATCCCCCTAATGGAGATTTAGATTATAAAATTGGAAAAGATACGTCAAAAGATTTTAAAGATATTTCAGCTGTACTCCATCGAAAAGATGTAAAAGATATTGTAAATGGATGTGACCCAGGGCGTGAAGGAGAATTAATTTTTTGGGAAATGTATGATTACCTAAAATTAAGTAAACCTGTAAAACGTTTATGGTGTCCGTCTATGACAGAAGATAGTATCTTGGAAGCATTTGATGATTTAAAAGACGAAGCATTTTCTTTCCCTAGAAGAGATGCTGCTTATGCACGTGCGTATGCAGATTGGGTATTAGGAATGAATTTAACGATCGGCTTTAGTGTAAAAGCAAATCGCGGAAAAGCTCTTCATGTAGGACGTGTTCAAACGCCTACCATCGCTCTTTTGGCGCAAAGAAAAAAAGAAATTGATGAATTTAAACCGCAAAAATATTTTGAGATTGAAGCCAATTTCGGTGGTAAATATAAGGGTATGTGGTTTAAAAAACAATTAGGTAATACGCGATTAGATAAAAAAGAAGATGCGGAAGCGATTGTCGCAAAAATTCAAAATAAAACGGGTAAAGTTGTCAAAAAAGAAGTAAAAAAACAAGAAGAAGGACACAAACCGTTGTACAGCTTAACGTCTCTTCAGCAAGAAGCTAATAATAAATTTGGTTTTACTGCGGATGAAACGTTGCAAATCGCGCAAAGTTTATATGAAACGCATAAAATTTTAAGTTATCCTCGTTCAGATTCAAAGTTTTTAGGAAAAGATCATATCAAAACCTTGCAACCAAGAATTCAAGCGATAAACGTAGCGAATTTTTCAACATTTGCTTCTCATATTTTATCAACGGGGATTAAAACAACTAAACGATTTGTCGATGATAGTAAATTAACGGATCACCATGCTATTATTCCAACAGAGGTGAAACCGAATTTAAATGCGCTATCAAGTCAAGAATTAAAAATTTACGAATTGGTTGTTAAACGCTTTTTATCTGTTTTTTATCCGAACGCGATTTATGAAAAAACGGAAATTGTGACAGAAGTAGAAAGTGAAACATTTAAAACAAGTGGTAAAATTGAAATTGATCCAGGTTGGAAAGTCGTATATGGTGCAGAAGCGGATGATGAAGAAGAAGATAAAAAAGGAGAAAAAGAAACCAAACTTCCTCCAATTGATCAAGATGAAACCAACGATGTTCAAAAAACAGAGCTGTTAGCAAAAGATACAAAGCCGCCAAAACATTATACAGATGCCACGTTATTAACAGCGATGGAAAATCCAAAGAAGTTTTTGGATGATAAAGAGTTGCAAGAAGCCCTTCAAGAAGCAGATGCAGGTCTTGGGACGCCAGCTACTCGTGCAGCGGTTATTAAAAGTATTATTGCTCGTGGATATGTAGAACGTCAAAAGAAAAACATTGTTGCGACTGAATTGGGGATGCAATTAATTGAAGTATGTCCAGAAGAATTAAAATCACCTGAAATTACAGCGGAATGGGAACAAAAATTGACGTCTATTCAAAAAGCACAATTGAATAAAGGGCAATTCGTAAAAGAAATCCATGATTATGTAGAACGTAACCTTACGCGCTTAAAAAATGAAGAACTTTCTGTTTCCTTTAAGAAAGAAGGAAAAGTGCAAGGAACGGTAGTAGGAACGTGTCCGCAATGCAAAAATGATGTCGTGGAACGTAATATTAAAGTAAAAGATCGTGTAACAGGAAAAGAAAAACCAATGAAGATGTACGGGTGTGTGAATGCTTCACAAGAAAATCGATGTTTTGTTATGTTTGAAATAATGAATGAAAAGAAAATTTCCATGAAATATATCAAGCAATTAATGAAAAACAAAAAAACGGATTCAATTGAAGGATTTACAAGCCAAAAAGGAACTAAATTCAACGCTCCATTAATTTGGGATGAAAAAGAAAAGAAAGTCAAATTTGATTTTTCTGCTCCTCCTTCATCAGGTGTCACTTGCCCAATCTGTTCAAAAGGATCACTCAATGAACTTTCGTGGGGATATGGTTGTTCCAATTACAAAGAAGGGTGTAAATTTTCAATCGGAAAAGAAATGTTCGGAAAGAAAATTACCATGACCATTGTAAAAGAGATTGCAACGAAAAAGAAAACCAAAAAAATGGACGGTTTTGTGAGTAAAGCAGGGAAAGAATACAGCGCATCGCTTGTTGTAGATGAAAATGAAAAGAAAGTAAAACTTTCTTTTGAATAAAAATAAAAGAAGCACTAGATGTGCTTCTTTTATTTTTTTTATTTAGGAATAAAAGAAAAATTAAAGTATTATCCAATTAAAAAGAAGAAAGGGGGGAGTAAAAAATTATTTTTTTATAATTTTTTACGATAATGCCATGGAGCTTATTGATATTTTAGATATAATCATTATAATTACTATTGGGTTGTTTTTTTATCGATTAATTAAAAAAACAGAAGCATTTAAAATTTTATTAGGATTGTTGATCGTCTATGCTTTGTATTTTATCGCACTTCAAACAGGGTTAGAACGTACAGCGAATATTTTGCAAAAAGCCTCTGAAGTCTTCACACTTGGGATTGTATTAATCTTTCATCCTGAATTGCGAATTGCGCTTCGAAAAATTGGAGGAATTGCAGATATAAAAGTAACGGAAGAAAAGGAAGTGATTACAAGTATCGAGGAAGCTGTTTTTACGTTATCTAAACAAAAAATTGGGGCGTTAATTATTATCGATCATCATCAAAATTTAATTAATCATGCTGATAATGTGGTATCAATCGATGCAAAAGTAACAACAGAATTATTGCAAACTATTTTTCACCCAAATACGAGACTTCATGATGGGGCTGTTATTATACATAATCATCGACTTGCTTATGCTGGATGCAAACTTCCTTTAACAGGAGCGAAACGTGAAAATTTCAGTCATTTAGGAACAAGACATTTAGCTGCAATTGAAAATGCCGAACGATTTGGTGTGATCGCTATTGTTGTTTCAGAAGAAACAGGAAATGTATCAGTAGTGACAGAAGAAGGATTGACGAGAATAAAAAGTTCGACTATGTTTAAGGCTTTCTTTAATGAAGATGAGGAAGAAAAAACATGGTTAGCAAAAATATTAAAAAATAAGAAAAAATAAATTTAAAAAAAAGAAAAAAGAAAAAAGGACTTCTATTCTTTTGATTGAATTTATAACTATCAAAGTTTTAAAGTAGCTTGTTAAAGAAACTTAGATAAATTTTAGGAGGTTAACCACAAATGGATAAAATTAAAGAACTTTGGAAAAACGCTGAACTTGCAGAAGGAAACGCAAAAATTTTGGTAATTGGTGTTGGCGGTGGCGGTAACAATGCTATCAATCACATGATTCGAACAGGAGTAGAAAACGTTGCATTTGCAATTGCAAATACAGATATTCAAGCACTTGATCGTTCGTTGGCAGATGTTAAAATTCAAATTGGCATTAAAGAAACAAGCGGTTTAGGAGCTGGAGCAAACCCTGATGTTGGTAAACGTGCAGCAGAAGAATCTCGTGAAGAAATTAGCGCATTGGTAGAAGATGCCGACATGGTATTTATTGCAGCAGGTATGGGAGGCGGTTCTGGTACGGGAGCAGCACCCGTTATTGCACAAATCGCTCGCGATATGGGTAAATTAACAGTTGGTGTTGTAACAATGCCTTTCGATTGGGAAGGAAAACCACGCATGCAACAAGCGATTCAAGGTCGTAAAGCATTATATGAAAACGTGGATACATTAATTACAATTCCGAACAATCGTCTTCGTGATTATTTAAAACAAGAAAAGAAAAGCTTTATCTTAACAAAAGCATTCGAAGAAGTAGATAACGTTCTTCGTCATGCGGTACAAGGTATCTGTGATTTAATCATGATCCCAGGACTTATCAACCTTGACTTTGCCGATATTCGTACGGTAATGCAAACAAGAGGTTCTTCATTAATGGGAATTGGTGAATCTGAAGGTCAAGATCGTGCAAAAGAAGCAACAATGAAAGCTATGTACAATCCTCTTCTTGAGCATGGAATTGAAAATGCAAAAGGTGTTATCTTTAACGTAACAGGTGGTCCAGATTTCACGTTTGATGATTTGGATGCTGCATCTGAAATTATACATAGTAAAGTATCTCCTGATGCCAACATTATTGTCGGTGCGGTTGTAAAAGAAGATGGAGATTTAGAAGGTAAGATCAAAGTAACGGTTGTAGCAACTGGTTTTGATGAAAATGTGATTGAAGGTTCAATTGCAAACTCTAAATCAAGCCGAAACACATTTGAAGTGAAAAAGAAACCAGTTCAAGAACCAACACCAACATCTTCTGCGTCAAGAGAAGTAGAAAGTATTTCGGATACATTAGGTCTTCCAAGCTTTTTACAAGGCATTAATGATTAAGGAGGAAACAAATCATGGAGAAAAAATTAAGTGAGCGCATTTTGGAAAAAGAATTTCCTCCTGTAAAGGCGAGTATTTTTGGAGGCAACGACGGGTATGATAAAACCCGCGTTGACCTTTTTCTTGAAGGAATTGCAGCAGAGGTTGAACAATTAGAAAACAAATATGAAGAAAATGTTCAAAAATTAAAACAGCAAGAAGAGCAATCAAATTCCCATGTTTCTTCTAAGCCTAAAACATCAGCAATGGCTGCTATGGATAATGTAGAAATTCTTTCTTTTGATGACGAAATTGAAACAAGTCAATACGCACAAGATGAAGATTTTAAACGAGAAATGAGAAAAGTAAAAACGTTAGAACGTTCTTACCGAAACATTTTATTTATCGCAGAAGAAGAAGCAGAAAAAATTATAGAGCAAGCGAAAAAAGAAGCGCGTGATCAAATGGTTGAAGCACATAAAAATGCGGAGCTATTATTAAATGAAGTGAATACAAGATGCGCAGAAAAAGAAAAGCAATACAATGAAGTAAAAGAAAAAGAAACACGCGTCTTTGAAACATTGGCTAAAGTACAAGAACAAGTTGAAGGAATCATTGATACAGCTAAAACAGTATCATAAAAATAAAACACGCCTTTTATGGTGTGTTTTATTTTTATGACAAGGATTTCTTTCTTTTTTAAAAAAAATAAAAACGATGGGATGAAAAGGAACGGAGTGAGCTTATGCAAAAATTAAAGTGGGATTTTGTATTTACGATCATGTTAGTTGCCTTAATTGGTGTTGGTTTTTCCTATATTTTCAGCGCTAGTTCGATATTTGCAATGGATGCGTTTGGGAATATGTATTATTTTTTAACAAAGCAAGTAATTAATATCATACTTGGTATTGTCGTTATTATCGTTGTAGCCAAAATCCCTTATCAAAAAATAAGACCTTATATCCCTATTTTAAATTTAATTACGATTATTTTAATGTCGCTTCCTTTAGTTCCAGGATTCGGTGTATCCAAAAACGGAGCCGAACGATGGATCAATTTATTTGGATTCTCTTTTCAACCATCAGAATTAGCCAAAATTACAATCATTGTCACAATTGCGCATATGATTGAAATGCGGAAGCGATTAGGAATTCTAAACAATTTGAAAAAAGGAATTGGTCCAATTTTAGGTTATCTAGCAGCTTATGCAGCGCTATTATTATTGGTTCAAAAACACTTAAGTGCTACCATGTTAATTATGCTTGTTTCAGGTACGCTATTACTTGTAGGTGGAATCAATAAGAAAAATATAGTGCTTTTAAGTTCAGTTGCTGGGGGATTAGTTGTTGCAGCGATTGCACTAGAACCATTCCGTATGGCACGTATTCTTGGATTTTTACATCCTGAAGATGATCCTAACGGAAAAGGATTCCACGTATTACAGAGTTGGAAAGCGCTCGGAAGCGGAGAGTTCTTTGGATTGGGTCTGGGAATGAGCAGGCAGAAATTTGGGTGGTTACCTGAAAATCACACCGATTTCATTATGGCGATTATTGGAGAAGAATCAGGTTTTCTTGGTGTAATTTTAATTATTGGTTTATTTTTAATTTTAGTTATTCAAGGTATTTTAATTTCTGCAAAAGCACCTGATCGATTCGGTTTATTAATGGGAACAGGTATTAGCTTATTAATTTTTTTCCAAGCGTTTATTAATATGGCAGTAGTAAGTGGTATGTTCCCTGTTACAGGTGTGCCTCTTCCGTTTATTAGTTACGGAGGAACTTCTACAATTATTTTAATGATTGGAATAGGATTAATATTTAATATTATTAGTCAAACCAAAAAATAAAAAAACATCCCATTTGGGATGTTTTTTTGTATAAATTGTATTTTTTTGTTCATACTATAAAAAGGAAATAAAGGAGGAAATGAATTGGAACATACACAAATTTTTAATACGTTTCAACGTATGTATATTATGAATGAATCATTTCGACATGAAGACGTAAAACGAGAAAACAATGATTTTTATGAAAAAGTGGTAGAAACATATCATTCATGGCAAAAGGCTTTACGAGAAAATGGCGTGAACAAGCGAAAATTAAAAGAAAGAGAAAAATTTTTCCTTTATTGGATTATGAAAAAACGCTATATGAAGTTCGGAGAATCGTCGTTACGACCTAAAAATATCGATCAAGAAACCAAAGATAAAATTGTGGACACATATAAAACTATCAAAAATTTAAAACGCATTATTAAAATGTGGGATGAAGAAAAAGTATTATTTGAAGTTCGCGCGAAGATTTTAACAGGAGAAACACTAGATGAATTAGAAAAAAGTGATTCTAAGCTTTATCAACAAATTCTTACTTATTTTGATGACCTTGAAACTTTCCAAGAGGAGTACGATTCTCGTTTTATGTTAGAAGGGGTGTTAAAAGAAAATGAAAAACCAAAAGAACAAGAAAGTATAAAAGAAGAAAAAGAAGAAAAGAAATCAACAGCGTTTTCAGAAGATGGACGATTGCGTAAAATGTTAATTCAATTAGGTGATTATACAGAGCAAGAAACAAATATGCTCTTAGAAGCAAGCGAAAAAACAAAAGATGAAGTAATGATTTATTTAATGGAAAAACTACTTCAAGCGAAAAAAGAAGGAATTATTCCTACCGATGAAAGCATTAAAGAAGATAATTTATCAATGTATTATGCTATGAGAGCTTATTTTGGCACATTCAGACAAGCATTAAAACAAATAACTGAAACATTTGTAGCACAAGCGTAACATTCCTTTTCTTATTTTAGAAAAGGTTTTTTTTATTTTTTTATCAAAAACACAACGAGGTGATAACAGTGATCGAATTCAGAAGTGTACAAAAAATATACAAAGAAGATCATCACGTTGCAGTCAAAGAAGCAAGTTTTAAAGTAGAGAAAGGAGAGTTTGTGTTTTTTGTTGGACCATCAGGCGCAGGTAAAAGTTCTTTGTTGAAAATGATTTACAAAGAAGAAATGCCCACTAACGGACAAATATTGGTATTTGGAAAAGATGTTAAACGATTTAAAACAACCAAACTTCGACGAAATGTTGGTGTCGTTTTTCAAGATTTCGAACTGCTTAAAAATAAAACTGCATATGAAAATGTAGCCTATGCATTGGAATGTTTAGGCGAAAGTCCGTTTAAAATTAAGAAAAAAGCCATGACGGCACTTGAAAGAATGGGCATAGAAGAACATGCCAAACGCTATCCCCATCAAATGTCTGGTGGACAGCAACAACGTATTGTTATTGCAAGAGCAATTGTAAATGAACCGAAAATACTGGTTTGCGATGAACCGACAGGAAATCTTGATTTTGAAAGTGCTGAAACCGTTATGTATTATCTAAATGAATTAAATCAAAGCGGTTCAACCATTTTAATGTCCACGCATAATATGCATATTGTAAACAAAATGAATAAGCGTATCATGATTGTAGAAGATGGTGTCGTTAAAACGGAAAATGAAGAAACAAAGTTTAACGTACCAAACTATATAGAGGAAATGGAACATGCAAATCAACCATAAGGAGATGATCACATGTTTGTAGGTTGGTTATGGTTAAAAGAAGCATTTTTAGGATTAATGAGAAACAAACGATGGAATATTACTGCTATTTTTATTACCACTACTTGTTTGTTTTTATTTAGTACGTCTTTTGCTGTTGGATTAAATGCAAAACATTTTGCTAAATCTTTTGACCAAAAAATAGAAATCCGAGTAGATGTAAAAGAAAGTGCAAAAGACTATAAGCGAATTCAACAATCGTTAGAATCCATACCAAATATTAAAAGTGTTAAATTTATTAGTAAAGAAGAAGGATTACAATCATTTAAAAAAGAACTCGGCAAAGATGCAGATATGTTAGATGAGGTAGGAAAAAACCCGTTAGCTGCACGTTTTGTTGTGAAAGTTAAAAACACAAGCAAAATTCAGCAAACTGTAGATGCCATTAACAATCTGCACGTAGCTGAAAATGTGCAATATGGGAAAAATTTTGTTGAAAAAATACTTGTATCAGCTAAAGCTATTAGTAAGTTTGGCTATATTTGTACAGCAGTTGGTGCGATTATTACTATTATCGTTGTATTTAGTTCTATTCAAAATAATATTTATCAACGAAAAAATGAAATTCGTATCAAACAATTAATAGGAGCGGGATTTCTAACGATTCGTATTCCGTTCATTTTAGAAGCATTGATATTAATGTGTGTATCAAGTGCTATTGTATATGGAACTTTTTACTATGGATTCCCAACATTAATGGAAAAAATTCATGATTCTATTCCGTTTTTTACGTTTTTAGATCCTATGATTGTATTAGAACAGTTATGGATTCCTTTAGGAGGACTTGCGATTGTTGTAGGACTTGTAGGAAGTACGCTTTCTACCTATCGTAATATTAATAAAAAGAATGCTTAATTAAGCATTCTTTTTTTCTTTTTCCAATTGTTTGATTAACTGATTGGCTTCTTCTTTTAATAATCCATGCAACTTATAAGGGATTTTTTTATTTGTTTGAATCAGCAATACTTTAATATAATTAATCTGCTTTGATGTGGCTAATTTTTTTTCTTTAACTACTACTTCTTTTTTAGAACGTTTGATATAATGATCGGTTTCATTTGCGCGTTTTTGTTCTTCTTGAAATCGTGTAAAACGTGTTTGTTGAATGGACGTAAAAAAGTCAAATTTAGGAACGAGTTTTGCATTTTTCAAGTGTACTTCTTCAGGTTTGTAAAAATATTCTTTTCCCACAAAAGCATTTTTAATTTGTTTTTCAATATATAAAAAAACAAATTGTTTGGTTAATACATCATAATAAATAATTTTACCTTGGTGATGTTGAATCATCTCTTCTTCCAATGGGTTTAATTTGTGAACATAAGGAGATAGAGTCGAAGCATATTTATGCATTGAATAACCTAAAATCCATCGATCTATCACGCTTCCTTCTTCATAAAGATCGTGTCTTCTTTTCCATGTTTTTGCTTGAATAGGCGAACATTGAAATTCATAAGCGGCACGCAAAGAAGAAACAAACGTATCAGCACGTTGATTGGTTGCTTTTATATGCACTTCCATGTCGCAATTAATAGATTGAACTTGAGAGCATAACCAATCATATATTGCTTTTTTGCCTGTTTCATGTTCAATGCTTTCGGGTTCTCGGAAAGGATATGAACAATCCAATTGGTAATGAGAAAAATGATTTTGTTTATACGCGTATTCTTTAAATAAAACAGGTTTTAAACAATCAGGGCAGAGAAGTTTTTTTTCATCTGATTTTTCTTTTAAAAAAAGAACAGGGAAATCATCTACCTTGATTGTTTTTTCATTGAAAATAGCTGTAAGCAAAAAAACAACACCTCCCCTTTTGTATCTATATGAAAAGAAAAAAGAAATTATGTTAAAAAACTTTTGAAAACAAAGAAGTTGTGATAAAAGAAAGAAAGATGGAGGTGGTCGATCTGGAAAAAATTTATATGTCGCTTTCGTCTATTTATCGCTTCCTTATCATTTTTAGTATGATCGGCATTCATTTTTATACATTTCGACAAGCTGAACAACCAATTAGCCAACAGGCGATGATCATGTACGGGGTACTAATTTTATATGGAATCTTTTTTGGGCTTTTTAGAGGAAATAAACTCATGTCTTATTTGGAATTAATCGTTATTTTAGGTATTTTGTATCAATATGATCAAAATATGTTTTACTTTTTATTTCTTCTTCCTTTTACAAGTCTAATTAGTTCTAAAGCGAGTAAAATAGACATAGGAGTATTTACTTTCCTATTTATTTTCTTCTTATGGTATAGCAAAGAGGTAGAAATCTATACACTAGCGATTATAGGGTTTGGTGTGTTTATTGCTTTATCTATTTTTAATTCTAAATTTAGTCAAATTAATTTTTTACAATCAAAAATTTATGAATTAAAAAAAGAGCTTGATAAAAAAGATGTGAAAATAGGAAAAAGAGATAACGAATTACAAATTATCTCTCAAATGTTTTTACATATCAAAAATTTAAATGAAACGATTGAAGAAAAAGAATTAATTGAACAAATGGTCGTATCTGCTCGTGCATTTTTTAATGCGCCTTATGCATGTTTACATCTAAAAAAAGAAGATGAATTTTTATTAGAAAAAGAAGATGGAGAAAGTGGAAAATTTGATATTCCAGAAATCTTAACATTACGTGAAGTACAAGAGGTTCCTTATAATGATAAACGAATACAGTATGTTATTCATTATGAAGGAGAACTTTGGGGAATTATTTCAGTGTACGGAAAACGTACAAGTGTAGGAGATGGAAAACAAATGATCTTTTTCCCATTTGAAGAAGATGATTACGAGATCTTAAGCGTATATATTCATAATGCAATGTCTCAGATCAAGCATGCGAAATTGCTAAAAACAATGAATTATTTAGCGAATAATGATTTTTTAACAGGTATTGCAAATCGCAGACATTTTGGAGAAAAGTTCCAATACTTAAGCAAAATGGCAAACCGAGGACAAAGCCTCAGTTTATTATTGTTAGATATTGATCATTTCAAAAAAATTAATGACACATGGGGTCATGATGCGGGAGATCAAGTATTAAAACAAGTATCTGAAGTGCTCAAATACACGATACGTGAAGTGGATGTTGTCGGACGATTAGGGGGAGAAGAATTTGCCATTTTACTTCCTGGAGCTGGAGAACATGCAGGAATGGTAGCAGAAAGAATTCGAAAACGAATTTCTTCTATTCCGTTTCATCAAACTATTACCATTTCAATTGGAATTTCTCATTATGGTGAACATGGAACAACGTGGGAAGATGTTTTTAAAAAAGCAGATGAAGCGCTTTATTATGCAAAAACCCATGGAAGAAACCGTAGCGTTGTCTATGGAGATTACTAAAAAAATTGGTCATTTATGATCAATTTTTTTTATATTCTATTAAAATAAATAGTGTGAAGAATATTTTTTTTCAATTTTTGACAAATATATTTTTTCATGATAATTTTACACAGAAAAGGGGTGGTAAAAATGAGAATAGGTTTCCATTTTCCTTTTTCAGGGAATTTAATGAGGTTAAAAGAACGAATATCAGTAACCAGAGGAAATACCTTTCAAGTGTTTGCACGTAGTTTAAGAGGTGGAAAAATTCAAAAAATTAGCCAAAAACAGCTTTATGAATTTGAATATTTTCTTCATCAAAAAAATATTAAGCCTATTATTGTGCATGCACCTTATACATATAACTTAGCAAAAGAAGGATCAGAGGATATAGATAAAGTAGTAGAAGATTTAACGATGGCAAAAAAAATAGGAGCGACATATTATATCTTACATCCAGGATATTCAAAGGGAATACATCCATTATTAGCAGTAGAAAATGTAAAAGAAAACATCAAAGTTATACTTGAAAGTACAGATTGGGATGGACAGATCTTAATTAAAAACATGGCGGGTGCTGGTAGTGAATTAGGATATAAATTAGAAGAATGGAACGAAATGATTAGTTTTCATACAAAAGTTAAAGGGGCATTAGACTTTTCAAGACTCTATGCAGCTGGTTATGATTTTATAACATCCGAAAAAACAAAGGAACGATACGAAGAAATTGATGCGAAGGTAGGGTGGGAAAAAATTGAAGTCCTTTATATTAATGATACGATTAAAGGTTGCGGATCTAGAAAAAACGATAAAAAACCCATTCCTTTGGGAGAAGGGCTGATTAATTTTATGGGTTATGAACATATACTAACATATCCTGAAATAAAAAAGAAGTTATGGATTGTTGAAAATCAACCAGATGTATCTTACGTTGATCAAAGTATCGAGTTTTTAACGAAATTTCATGAGTAAAAGGGAGGTGAACTGTTAGAATATTTTCTAGCAGAAAAGAAAATGAATATATTGATCTATTTAATTACATATAGTATCGGATTAGCATCTATTTTTATTCATTCAAATACCATTATTTTTTATTTTTTAGTCTTTGGATTTTTAACATTATTGGCAGCTCCGCTGCCTATTCATTTATACAAAAGATTGATTGTGGAGCCTGCCTATCTGGCAATTGCTTCTGCGTTTATTACGTCTTTTTTAAATAATAAATCGTTGGAAGAATACATAGCGATTGTGTTTTTGCTTCCGTATTTATTTTTAATTTTAAAAGGGAAAGAGCTAAATGAAAAAAAAGATAAAGAGAATGAGTGGGGATTTTTAATTGAGAAAATTATTTTTCCAATCACCATACCGTTAGCGATTTGTTTTTCTGTATTACTATGGATAAAATCCGAATACATAGGCGCTATTTTATTTATTTTGTTATATTGTTTTGTATTAAGCTTGTTTCTTTCTAATATTATTTCTGTTCGATATGGAAGTATGTTATTAGTGATGGAAATTAGTGTATTGCTTTATTTATTTCAATATACATCATTTTTTAATGGAATAGAAAAGATCGCGCTATTATCTATCGTTGTGGTAGCTATTCTTACTCATATCTTTTTAAAGAAAAGAGGAATTTCAGTATGCTCCATTCATTTAAAGTCTTCTTAGAAAAAAAATATGAACAAGAAAAAACTATCAATGGATATTTAAATGATTTGAAAATATTTGATGAATACATAGAAAAAGAAAAAATAAAAGTAGCGCAAGTAAAAGAAACGCAAATTAAACGATTTATGCTGTTTTTAACAGAAAAGGGCTACTCAAATCATTCCATTGCACGAAAATTAAGTTCTCTTCGTTTATATTTTAAATATTTGAGAAAAGAGGGAGTTATGTTACATAATCCTATGGAAGATATCAAACAACCGATGACGAAAAAACGACAGGTGATCCTTTCAAAAGAAGAAATCATAAAAATAAAAGACTTAATGAAAGAAAATATCCGTGATTTACTGTTGTTTTCATTAGTTGTTGATGAAAAAATAAAAGTTTCTGATGTGTTATTGCTTCAAGTAAAAAGTTATCACATCCAACAAGGTATTTTATATCTTCCGAAAAAAGCCGTTTCATTAAGTGAATCAACCAATCAATTGATCAAAATGTATATACAAGGAAAAGAAGCGGAGGAAATGTTACTAAAAAATCAACATCAAAAACCGCTGCAAGAAGCAGGTGCTTATTACATTTTAAAAAAATATTTAAAAGAGATTGATCGAGAAGATGTTCGTCCTTTTGATCTCTCAAAATAAAACGAGTGAATACTCGTTTTTTTAAATAAAAAAACAAAATGCTTTACTTTTTCTCCTCTTTTTGTTATTTTCCCCCCGTAAAAAAGGAGGGATTTTATGAAACGTGTGATCTCCTTATATTCAGATGACTTTTACAAAAAAAAGGCAGAAGAATTTTATCGAGAAGCAAGAGACTATGTTGAACAAAAAAAATATAAAGAAGCTGCTGTAACGTTTCAACAGGCTAGTCAATTCGACACATATAATCCTGAATATTCTTATTTTGCAGGCGTTTATTATTATATGGTTGATGAAATAGAAGAAGCCTTAACATGTTTAAAAAAAGCACTAAAATTATCACCTGAAGAATCAGAGTATCAATATACCTATGCAAAAATTTTATATCGAAACAATGAAATCACAAAAGCAAGCGCTATATTTGAAAAATTAGCAGAAGAAGAGATGAATTTACAAGCGATGATTCATTGGGCAAGATGTTTAAGCAAAGAAGTGCGACACGAAAAAGCTATAAAAGTGTTACAAAATGTATTGTTTATGGAACCTAACAATCAGGAAGCGTTGTTTGAATTAGGGTGTGTATATGTGGGATTACATCAGTATGCGAAAGCCGAAGAAATTTTTATTAAAAATATGAAAAAAAATAAACAGTACTTAGCTCCCCGTTATTTTTTAGCAAAAGTGTATTGGAAAACACGAAAACATGATGAAGCTATTACGATACTAACAGAAATAAAAAAAGAATTTCCTGAAGAAACCCTGTTAGTAGATAAATATATCAAAGGAATAGAAATGGCAAAAAGTATTTAAATCATCCTTCTGGCGTTCTGCTAGAGGGATTATTTTTTTAGCAGAGAATCTTGAAATTAGAGGGGGAGATTTTATGAAAAAAAATCCAACAGTTTCGTTGTGTATGATTGTTAAAAATGAAGAGGAAACACTGCAACGAACATTAGAAAGTGTTAAAAAATATGTAGATGAAATGATTGTAGTAGATACAGGTTCTACTGATAAAACAAAAGAAATCGCAACGTCAATGGGTGCAAAGTTATATGAGTATAAATGGGAAAATGATTTTGCTGCTGCGCGAAATTTTGCTAAAAAACAAGCAACAAGTGATTGGGTTTTGCAATTAGATGCTGATGAATATTTTATGAACGATGAAGCATCTTTGATTAAAGAGGAAATCCAAAAAACAACCAAATCGGCGCTCATGATTCAAATTACAAACTTAGTGGCGCAAAACAATATCGGAAACGCCCATTCTTATGCACGCCTTTTTAAAAATATCCCTGAACTAGCTTATTATTATCGCATTCATGAACAAGTGATGGAAAATGATCGTCCTGTAGTAGCAGATCATTCTTCTTTGCGTATTATTCATACGGGTTATACAGATGAAACCATTAAGAAAAAAAATAAACGCGTTCGTAACATGAAGATATTAGAAGCGGAATTAAAAAACAACCCAAAAGATAGTTTTATGTTATTTAACATGGCTAATGAATACACATCTCTTGGAAAACACGAAAAAGCATTAGAATATCTAAAAAAAGCGCATAAATACAGTGAAGGAAAAGGGGTAGCTTTTGCGATTGTAAATAACATCATTAAAGTGCTCTCTTCGCTTAAACAAGATGATGATGCGTTAAAAGTTTGTAAAGAAGCGCAACAAGTATATCCAGATTATACGGATTTATTTTATTTAGAGGCAGAAATACTAGAACGAAATGGTCGTATTCAAGAAGCGAGAAAATCCTATGAAGCCTGTTTAAAATTAGGAGAAGCGAACAAACGTTATTTAACCATTAAAGGGATTGGAACAATTTATCCAAGAGAGCGTTTAATTGGTTTATATATGAAAGAACGTAATTATCCAAAAGCTATTCAATACTTAAATGATATGGTTGATATCAACAAATATCAAATGAGTACGATACGACGATTAGTAAATGTCTTAAAAACATCCTTTGATGAAGAACAAATCATCGCATACTTGGATGAATTGTATGAAAAAGAAGGAGAAAAAGGGTTGCTTTTTAAACTTCAAGTTGCACAAGTACTTCGGATGAAAAAAGGAGTTTCACTATATTATTCAAACATTAAGGGTACTAAATTAGATGTAAACGAATTTCAACAAGATTTCTTCATACAATTTCTATCAGGAAATAAAGAAGGTGCGCGCGCAATACTGGAAAAAAATTTAAAAAATGGAGAAAAAATTCAGTTAAAACTTGCAATTATTTATTATTTATTTACAAAGGATAGTGTGATTAAAGAATATTTAGTAACGAATAAAACATCAAAATTACTAGTAGAAGTGATTGATCAATGTTTTGATCAAGAAAAAACAAAAAAGAAAAATCTTGATGTGGAACTTTATATATCTGTTTTATCTGAATTAGTCATGATGAAACAATATAAAGAATTTGAATCGTTACTGATGATACAAGAATACTTTCCTCCTATTGTGCATAAAAAGATCGGTGAAATTTTAGAAGCAAATATTCATGATGAATTAGCTATGGAATATTATGTTCGTTATTTACAACATGATCAAAAAAATTACGGAGTGTCAGTGAAGGTATCGGAAATATTATTTAATTTAAACATGTATGACGAAGCTATTCTTTTTGCTCAACAAGCATTTACGCTAAACGAACGTTTATTCCGACCAATTGAACTGATGGTGGAATCGTATAAACAAAAAAATGAAACAAAAGCAGTAAATGAAACCGTAAAGGAAGCATTGAAATTGTTCCCTGAATCTACGTATTTACATGAGCAAATGGAATACCATTTTTAGGACGAGAGGAGGAAGGCACGAAAAAATGTGCCAAATAAAATGAAAAATGTTCAAATTATTCCACTAGGTGGATTAGGGGAAATTGGTAAAAACATGACGGTTATTCGTTATGAAAATGATTTATTTATTATTGATGCGGGGGTGGCGTTCCCTGATGGAGACATGTTAGGGGTAGATGTCGTCATCCCTGATTTTGATTATGTACGTAAAAATCAAGACAAAATACGTGCGTTAATTGTTACACATGGTCACGAAGATCATATTGGAGCAATCCCGCATTTTTTAAAAGAATTTGATGTGCCTGTTTATACAACAAAGTTAACAGCGGCTTTAATTCGAAATAAATTAAAAAATGTAAAAGGCGCTACAATGAAACAACTTCATTTCATTGATGAAACAAGTAAAATTCCATTTGGAAAATGTGAAGTTTCCTTTTTTGGATTAAATCACAGTATTCCTGATGCTGTAGGGGTAGTAGTAACAACACCTATTGGTTCTATTGTACATACAGGGGATTTTAAAATTGATTATACACCGATTGATAATCATTTTATCGATTTCCAACGTTTAGGGGAAATCGGAAAAAATGGAGTGTTAGCTCTTTTATCGGATAGTACAAATGCAGAAAAAACAGGAGTGTCTTTATCCGAAAAAACAGTAGGTGAAAATTTAGAAACGGTGATTCATAAAAGCAAAGGACGAGTAGTTGTTGCAACATTTGCATCTAGTCTTCACCGTGTACAAAACCTGATTAATGTCGCAACAAAGTTAAATAAAAAAGTAATTGCGTTTGGAAGAAGCATGGAAAATAACATTAAAATTGCTTCTAAATTAGGATATCTTAAAGTAGAACCTGGCGTTATTGTTCCTAATAAAGATATTAAAAAAATTCCAGAACACAAACAACTAATTTTAACAACAGGTGCCCAAGGAGAAATGACAGCTGGTTTGTATCGTATGGCTAGTGGTGACCATGGTCATGTAGAACTAGGAGAAGGAGATACAGTTATTTTCTCTTCTTCACCGATTCCAGGGAATGAAAAATCTGTTGGACTATTAATTAACATGTTGTTAAAGAAAAAAGTAAAAGTCATTAATAAAGGTGATATTCATACATCAGGTCACGGAAATCAAGAAGAACAAAAATTATTATTAAGTATTTTACGACCTACTTATTTTATTCCTGTTCATGGTGAATATCGCATGTTATTAAAACATGCAGAGCTAGCAGAAACTATTGGAATTGAAAAAGAAAATATTTTTCTATCTGAAATAGGTGATGTAATTGAAATTAATGAAAAAGAAGCAAAAATAAAGGAAAAAGTGCAAGCAGGATCTATTTTAGTAGATGGATCAGGTCTTGGAGATGTGAATATTTCTATTATGAGAGACCGTAAACGGCTTTCTACCCACGGTGTAGCGGTTATTCACGCACTCGTAGAAGGACAACAAGTAAGAGTGAATATTGTACTAAAAGGCATAGTCGGAAAGTACGAAAAAACATCATTGAATCGAGCAATTGCTGAAAAAATTTCTGAAAAAATAAAAGAAGGAAAACATTTAGGAAAAGCGAAAAAAGAATTGTACGAAGATTTTGGAGATATTATTCACAAAGAAATTAAACGAAAACCAATGATTGTGTTTATGTTTAACGTTAAAAAGCAAGAAAAGAAAAAATAAGGAAGTTCTCTTGTCAATCCGACAAGAGAACTAAATTTAATTTTTAAAAAAAGGAATAACCGTAAATATTTAAAATAAACAAGTGTTAGCGGAGATTTCTTTTTTATATGCAAAGAAAGCGTAAGGAAAAAACCTTATGCTTTATTTGCCGATATCCATTTCTCAAAAGAGGTGATTAATTTGACTCGCATTAATTTTGGAAAAGTGAAAGATGCGATTCCGTTACCGAATTTAATTGAAAATCAATTAAATTCCTTTGATCAATTTATTAAAAAAGGGATTCCACATGTTTTATCAGAAACATTCCCGATTACAGATCATAACGGAACATATATTTTAGAATATGTTTCTTCTGAAATGGGAGAGCCTTCCATGACTCCAGAAGAAGCAAAACGAAAAAATTTAACGTACAGTGCACCACTTAGAGGGGTTTTCCGTCTTATTAATCAAGACGTGGAAGATGTTATTGAAACGGAAGTATTTTTAGGTGATTTCCCTTATATGACTGAACAAGGTACCTTTATTTTTAATGGAATTGAACGTGTTATTGTTACGCAAATCGTTCGTTCTCCAGGTATTTATTTTGAAACAGAAATTGATGACAAAGGAAGACAAAAGTATTTTTCAAAGATTATTCCAAATAAAGGTGCTTGGATTTCTTTTGAAATTGATAACAAAGGGCTTATTTGGACAAAAGTGGATTCAGGAAAGAAAATTTCGGCTTCTGTCTTTTTAAAAGCATTAGGTATTGGAGACAATCAAAAAATATTAGAAATTTTTGAAAACAATACATTTATCTTAAATACATTGGAAAAAGATACAACTCAATCAGAAGAAGAAGCATTGATTGAATTATACAAAAAAGTAAGACCAAACGATCCACCTGTATTAGAGCGTGCAAAAGCATATGTAGAATCTACTTTCTTTGATGGTCGTAAATATGACTTAGCACCTGTTGGGCGTTACAAATTAAATAAAAAATTAAATTTACACGGTCGCGTTTTTAAACGTAAATTAGCAAAAGAATTAAACAACCAATTTCAAATTGGAGATATTATTACCGATCAACTTCTTACAGCTTTAGAAGGAAATGAAATCTTTGTGGAAACAAAAGAAGGTCAAGCTGTAAAAGTTATTGGAAACGGAGAGCCTACGGTTAAACATATTACCCATCAAGATATTATTGCCGCAATGAACTACCTTGTGTTATTAGAAGCAGGTGTAGGAATGGTTGATAATATTGATCACTTAGGGAACAGACGTCTTCGTTTAGTAGGTGAATTGTTACAAAACCAATTCCAAATTGGGGTAACACGTGTTGAGAAGTTCATTCGTGAACGTATGAATGTAAACCAAATGAATAACAACACTGAAAATCAAGAAACAGTAACACCTCATTCCTTAATTCATATTCGTCCGCTTGTAGCAGCGATGAAAGAATTTTTAGGAAGCGGCGCTTTATCTCAATTCGTAGATCAAGTAAATCCATTGTCAGAATTAACGAATAAACGTCGTACGTCTGCGCTTGGACCAGGTGGTTTCTCGAAAGATCGTGCAGGTATTGATGTGCGTGATGTTCACTATTCTCACTACGGAAAAATTTGTCCAATTGAAACACCAGAAGGATTTGGGGTAGGACTAATTGGAACAGTGAGTTTATTTAGCCGCATTAATGAATTTGGATTCATTGAAACGCCTTATCGAAAAGTAGATAGCAAAACACAAGAAGTAACAGATGAAATTGTGTATTTAACGGCGGTAGATGAAGAGAAATATTACATAGCGCAGGCAAGTGACGTAAAAGAAGATGGAACGTTTATTAAAGATACGATTACCGTTCGTTACGGAAAAGAATATCCAACGGTTAAAATATCTGAAATCGATTTTGCTGACGTATCAACTAAGCAAATTGTTGGAATCGGCGCTTCCTTAATCCCATTCCTTGAAAACGATGATGCAAACCGTGCCGTAATGGGTGCGAACATGCAACGTCAAGCAGTTCCTCTTATTAATCCAGATGCTCCATTTGTTGGAACAGGGATTGAAGGACAAGTAGCAGTTGATACACGCGCTTCTTATGTTGCTGAAGAAGACGGAGTAGTCGTAGAAGTGAATGAAAAACACGTAAAAGTTACCTATGACACACTGGGTACAAAAACATATAAATTGAATAAATTTGTACGTTCTAATGCCAATACATGTTTCAACCACTTTGTGCGTGTAACAAATGGACAAAAAGTAGAAAAAGGTCATGTTTTAGCCGATTCTACATCTTCAAATGAGGGAGAATTAGCGCTTGGTAAAAACTTAACGGTTGCCTTTATGCCGTGGGAAGGGTACAACTTCGAGGATGCGATCTTATTAAATGAACGTTTAGTAAAAGAAGACGCTTATACAACCATCACCATTACGGAGTATTCCATTGAAGTGCGTGAAACAAAACTTGGACGAGAAGAACTTACGCGTGACGAAATTCCTCATACAGGGGAAAAACAAAAACGTAATTTGGATGAAGAAGGTATTGTGCGAATCGGAACCAAAGTAAAAGGCGATGACATTTTGGTAGGTAAAATTACGCCAAAATCACAAGAAGAAACAAATGCACATGAACGATTATTAATGGCGATCTTTGCAGAACGTCCACGTGATGTGCGTGATAATTCACTTCGTATGCCTCATGGTAAAGAAGGAACAATCATTGATATCGTTCGAAACACAAAAGAAGGAAACGCAGAACTTCCAAATGGCGTAATCGAGCAAATTAAAATTTATGTAGCGGAAAAACGTAAAATTCGCCCTGGTGATAAAATGGCAGGACGTCACGGAAATAAAGGGGTAGTATCTCGTATTCTACCTGAAGAAGATATGCCATATTTACCAGATGGAACACCTGTTGATGTGTGTTTAAATCCGCTTGGGGTACCATCTCGTATGAATATTGGACAGATCATGGAAACGCATTTAGGAATGGTAGCAAAAACGTTAGGATTGAAATTTGCTACACCTGTTTTTGACGGAATTAGTCCAGAAGAAATTCGTGAAAAATTAGAAGAAGCAAGTCTTCCAACAACAGGTAAATTCCAATTGTATGATGGACGAACTGGCGAAGCATTTGAAAACGAAGTAACAGTTGGTGTGATGTACATGTTAAAACTAAATCACCAAGTAAAAGATAAAATCCATGCTCGTTCAACGGGTCCTTACAGCTTAGTTACGCAACAACCTCTTGGAGGAAAAGCGCAAATGGGTGGACAACGTTTTGGAGAAATGGAAGTATGGGCACTTGAAGCTCACGGTGCAGCACATACGCTTCAAGAAATGTTAACACTAAAATCTGATGATGTGTTTGGACGTTCTAAATTGTATCAAGCAATTGTTAAAGGAATGGAATTCCCAGAAGCAAACATCACAGAAGCGTTTAAAGTATTAATCAATGAAATTCGTGGATTAGGTATGGATATTGACGCGATTACCAAAGATGGAAAATCGTTGTTTGAACCTATGCAAAAACCACAGCGACATGTAGAAGATAACGAAAATTAATTTATCACCATAGGAGGGATTGTTGTATATGAGTTTATTAAATGAATTAGAGTTTATCCCTATTGGTATTGCTTCCCCCAAAAAGATCCTTGATTGGTCTTTTGGGGAGGTAAAAAAGCCTGAAACGATCAATTACAAAACATTTAAACCTGAAAAAGATGGGCTATTTTGTGAAAAAATCTTTGGTCCATCTAAAGATTATCAATGCGCTAGCTGGTGTGGAAATTACAAAAAAGTAAAACACAAAGGAAAAGTATGTGAAAAATGTGGCGTAGAAGTAACCACTTCAAAAGTACGTCGCGAACGTATGGGACATATTGAATTAGCTGCTCCAGTTGCTCATTTTTGGTATTTTAAATCAAGAAACTATGTTTCTACACTTTTAAACATTCCATTTAAAAAATTAGAAAACATTATCTATTGTAAAGCGCACCTTGTAACAGATCCTGGTGATACACCGCTTGAAAAATTACAATTGCTTTCGGGTATGGAGTATGAAAATGCACTGTATCAATTCGGTAATCGTTTTAAAGCAGGGATCGGAGCAAGCGTTATTAAAGAATTGTTAACGGGAATGGATTTAGATGTATTAGCTGCAGAGCTAATCAAAGAAATCAATGAAATCAAAACGCAAAAACGCGAAAAATTAATCAAACGATTAAAAGTAGTGGATGCGTTTCGTCGATCTGGAAATCGCCCAGAGTGGATGATTTTAGATGTTATGCCTGTTATTCCACCAGATCTTCGCCCAATGGTTCAATTAGATGGTGGACGTTTTGCAACAAGTGATTTAAACGATTTATATCGACGCATTATCAACCGTAACAATCGTTTGAAAAAATTACTTAAAGTAAACGCACCTGATATTATCATTGAAAATGAAGTTCGTATGCTTCAAGAATCCGTGGATGCGTTGATTGCCAATCACCGTCGTACACATCCTGTTACAGGACCAGGTCGTCGTGTGTTAAAATCGCTTTCCAATTCATTAGAAGGAAAACAAGGGCGTTTCCGTCAAAACTTACTAGGAAAACGTGTAGATTATTCAGGTCGTTCCGTAATTACCGTTGGACCTGATTTAAAATTACACCAATGTGGTCTTCCTCGTAAAATGGCACTTGAATTATTTAAACCATTTGTTATGAATCAAATGGTTGAACAAGGTTTTGCACAAAGTGCTTCACAAGCAAAACGAAAAATTGAACAAAAACGAGATGAAGTTTGGGATGTACTAGAACAAGTTATTGAGGGTCATCCTGTTATGTTAAACCGTGCACCAACATTACATAAATTAAGTATTCGTGCGTTCGAGCCCGTTATTATTGAAGGGGAAGTTATTACGCTGCACCCGCTTAGTACAAGTGGATTCAATGCGGATTTCGACGGAGATACAATGTCTGTTCACGTACCTCTTTCTCGTGAAGCACAAGCAGAAGCACGCATTTTATTACTTGCTTCTCAAAATTTGCTTCATCCACAAAACGGGAAATCAGCCGTTACGCCTTCACAAGATATGATCTTGGGCGTTCACTATTTGTCTCTTGAAATTGAAGGAGCAAAAGGTGAAGGTAAATTCTTCCCATCTGAAGAAGATGCTATTAACGCGTATAGCGTAGGTGATCTTTCGTTACAAGCGAAGATTATCTTAAATGTACGCGATCACGAGAAAGTAAAAGGTGGAAAATATTTAGTGACAACTGTTGGTAAAGTGTTGCTAAATAAAGAACTTCCTGATGAAATGGTGTACATCAATGAAGCGAAAATTGTGGAACCAACTCCAAATGGATTATTTAACTCCATTGAAGAGGCAAAAGCCTATGTAAGTGAGAAAAAAGGCGAAAACATCGGAAAAGGGTTCCTTGAAGAAATGATCAGTCACGCTTTTGATGTAGCTGGTGTGAATTCAACAGCAAACATGCTAGATGGACTTAAAAACATTGGGTTCAAATATGCAACAAGAGCTGGTATTACAATTTCTTTATCGGATGTTCCAGGCTCTGATAAGAAAAATGAATTATTGATTGAAACAGAAGAAAAAGCGAAAAAAGTAGAAAAATTATATCAATACGGACGTATTACAGAAGAAAATCGTTACGATGAAATCGTAGCACTATGGTCTAAAACAACAGATGTTGTAGCAGATGATTCATTTGAAAACTTAGAAAAAGAAGCAATGAATCCGATTAAAATGATGATTCAATCAGGTGCCCGTGGTTCAAAATCTCAGTTTAAACAATTAGCTGGTATGCGTGGACTAATGGCGGATCCAAGTGGTAAAACGATTGAACGTCCGATTAAATCAAGCTTTAAAGAAGGATTAAGCGTATTTGAATACTTTATTTCCACTCACGGTGCACGTAAAGGGATGGCGGATACGTCACTTAAAACAGCAGATTCTGGTTATTTAACACGTCGTATGGTTGATGTTGCACAAGATGTGGTTATAACAGAAGATAACTGCGGAACAAACCTTTACACAATGGTTCGTGATATTCAACCTCAAATTGAATCGTTAAAAGAGCGTATTGTTGGTCGTTACATTGGAAAAGACGTTGTAAATGAAAAAGGCGAAGTTGTGGCGAAGAAAGATACGTTTGTAACAGAAGAGCTTGCTTCTTCTTTAGCAAAAGACTTTAAAGAAATTCCAATCCGCAACCTGTTAACATGTGAAACTGTACGCGGCGTATGTAAAAAATGCTACGGAATGGATTTATCCACACGTGATGAGGTAGAAATTGGGGAAGCGGTAGGGGTTATCGCTGCGCAATCAATCGGTGAACCAGGAACACAGTTAACGATGCGTACCTTCCATACAGGCGGGGTAGCAGGAGCCGATATCACCCAAGGTTTACCACGTATTCAAGAGATTTTTGAAGCGCGTAAACTAGACGGAACACCAAAAGGAAAAGTTTCAGCGGTATTAGCTGAAATGGATGGAAAAATTGAAGTTATTGAACGAGGACGATTAAAAGATATCGTGATTCATCCAGAAGAAGGAGAAGCGAAAACATTCCATGTTCCATTTGGTCAAGCACTAAATGTAGCAGATGGTGATTATGTAACAAAAGGACAATCATTAACACAAGCATCTATTAACCCACATGAATTACTTCGTTTGCGTGGTCTAGAAGAAACGCAACAGTACTTGTTAGCGGAAGTACAACGTGTATATCGTGCACAAGGGGTTAAAATCAACGATAAACATATCGAAGTAATCGTTAGACAAATGAGTCGAAAAGTACACATTAAAGATTCTGGAGATTCAGGTGTTGTACCAGGTCGATTAGTTGATCGCTATAAATTAAAAGCATTAAATAATCGCTTAAAACGCGACGGAAAACGTGAAGTAACTGTAACAGATAAACTTTTAGGTATTACAGATGCTTCAATGTCAACGGATTCGTTCTTATCATCTGCTTCATTCCAAGAAACAGCAAAATCGTTAACGGAAGCTGCAGTAAGAGGGAAAAAGGATTACATTAAAGGATTGAAAGAGTCGGTTATCACGGGTAAAAGAATGCCAGCTGGAACAGGTTTTCCAACATATTTAAAGAATGAAGAAGAGTAACGTAATGAGTTGTTCCCTGTTTTGAACAGGGGACAACATTAATATGGGGGGTTGTAATTGTGAACATGGGTTTTGAAAAAATTAACGTTTATCATGATGGCGGGGTACAGCCGTTTGAACCAGGTAAAATTATTATTGAACCATTAGAAAGAGGGTTTGCTCATACGATTGGAAATGCGATTCGTCGTATTTTGCTTTCATCTATGCCAGGGGCTTCTGTTATTGGGATGAAAGTATCGGGGATTGTTCATGAGTTTGCTATGATTCCTGGAGCTGGTATTGATGCAACTGAACTTATTTTAAATTTGAAAAAAATGCGCTTTGCTGTTCAAGGAGATGAAGTTTATACTTTAACGTTTAAACAAAGCAAAGCAGGTTTTTATACAGCAAGCGATTTACTACTTCCTGAAAATGTACAAATCGAAAATAGCGAGCAACCACTAATTCATTTAACGGGCGATCGTGAAGTAGAGATTGAAATTTATGTAGAAAATGGTCGAGGTTATACACCTTCTGATCAAATTGATAAATTTCTAGATCAACCAGAAGTAATTACAGTAGATGGTACATACAGCCCTATTCGAAAAGTAGGTTATGAAGTTGAAAAAATGCGTATTGGACAAGATACTACATACGAACGATTGATTTTACACGTAACAACAGATGGTAGCGTATCTCCAAAAGATGCTGTTATGTTAGCTGCTAAAATTGCCACTTCTCACTTTAGTTTCTTTGATGGAATGAGTGATGTAGCAGAAAAAACAGAAATTTATCAAGAAAAGAAAGAAGAAGAAAATCGTATTTTAGATTTACCAATTGAACATTTAGATCTTTCTGTTCGTTCATACAATTGTTTAAAACGTGAAGGATTTACAAGCGTACGTAAAATCTTAGCACTAACAGAAAGCCAATTGTATTCTATTCATCAATTAGGGGATAAATCAGTAAAAGAAATTATCGCTAAAATTATTGAATTAGGTTTGGAATTGAAAAAAGATTAAAAAAAGCTCATATGAGCTTTTTTTTAATACATCGTTTTTCTAAAGAAAGAAACAGGTTTCTCCTGATGTTTTGAAATATTTTCCATAAGATAATCCATTTTTTCTTGTTTCACTTCAAAAATACTTTCTACTACCCATTCTCCAGTTGATATTCGTGGTCTGGTTGTAATATCTTGAAAAGAATCATGAGGTGTAGGTAAACTAGTTGGTTCATTTCGTGGAATAAATAATAAAAAAACAACCAAATTTAAAGAGTGATGTAAACTAAAAACCGCTTCAAAATGTTGTTGATAAGGAATAAAAGAGGGATTTAATTGTTGAAAAAATGGTATCACTTGTTTTTTAAAGACTTTATCACTTAAAAATGTTTCGATATCGATCGGCTTATCCATAAATATCACCTTCCCTTTTTGTATTAACACGGAGAAAAAAGAGAAGCAAGGTTTTCGAAAAGAAAAAAGAGCCTGGGCTCTTTATCCGATTAATCGTTTGATATCCATAAAAGTGGATGTTAAAAATAAGCAAAGCATTAATAACACACAAATAAAATCTAAATGTCTAGTTGGAAGTGTATGTTTTTTAACTAAAATCGCAATGAAATCAATTACAATACGTCCTCCGTCTGTAATGCTTAGCGGGAACAATAAATTAGCTGCAGCTAATCCAATATTAATAAGTATTAAAATTTGAACAAATTCTTCTATATTTGTTGTATGTTGTTGCATGGTATCGATAATACCAATAGGTCCTGATAATTCATGCACTTTTAATCCATAAATGGTGTGGATAAATGCTTTTGTATAAAGTTTTGTTAAGGTATAAATTGATTCTGCACTCTTTGGAACGCTTTGTGTAAACGAAAGATGTTCTTTTAATCCCACGCCTAATATGGGATTTTTTTGATCTTTTATTTCTCCGCATTTGGTTGAAGTGTTTCCTTTATATTCATACGTCACACAAATAGAGGCGTGTGAAGTTAATTGTTGTTTTAAATCATTAGTTGTTTCAATTTTTTGTTTATTTACTTGTTTAATAACAGAAGAAGGTTTCATGCCTAATTCTTGAGCTAACGAATTTTTTTCTACTTGCGTCACTAAAAGACCTGTTCCTTTATAGGACGTAGAAGCTAAAAGAATAAACATTAGCAACCAAGCAAATAAAATATTACCAATTGGACCTGCAGCCGCTACAATAATGCGTTTCCACGGCGCGTGTTTGCTTAACCCATCTTCTAATACCCCATCTTTTTCTTTCCCAAAAGAAACATATCCTCCTAGTGGAATGGCACGTATATGATAAACAATCCCTTCTTCAGTGAAAGTTTGGTCTTTTGGTTTTGCTAAAAATTTTGTTACGATTTTATCTTTTTGTTTTTGTAAGGAAAAAATAGATCTTCCCATTCCAACAGCAAACTCTGTGGCATCTATTTTTAACCATTTTGCTGCAAAAAGATGAAACAGCTCATGTACGAAAATAATAAAACTTAAGAAAAACAAGCTTATAAGTATGTAAATAATCGTCAAAAAAATCCCTCCTTTTTTTGTCCATTCAGTTCTTGTTTTACACGATTTTTTGGAAAATGGGAAGAAATTTTTAATTCTTTCTTTCAACTCGCCCTTTCAAAGAAGGTTATCGAATGATTCTGTCAAAATATAAAAAAAGACATTTCAAACACGGAGGTAAATGTATGTTAAAAAAAATGATGATCGTAGTTCTTTTGATGTTTCAAGTTTTAAATGTAACAACTGTACATGCACAGGAGGAAAAACCTGATATTGTAGGAGAATATGGTGTTGCCATTGATGCAAACACGAAAAATATTTTATACGATAAAAACGCAAAAGAAAAAGCCTATCCAGCAAGTATGACGAAAGTAATTACCGCAATGGTATTGGATGAAAAAATGGAAGATGGCGCGATGTTAACAGCAAGTGAAAATGCAGCTACACAAGAATGTAGTTGTTTTGGTTTAACACCAGGTGAGAAAATTTCAAAAGAAGATGCTATTTATGCTCTTTTATTAGTTAGTGCTAATGATGTGGCGGTTATGATCGCTGAAAACGTAGCAGGTAGTGTAAAAAACTTCTCTAAATTGATGAATGAAAAAGCAAAAGAAATCGGTGCTAATGATACACATTTTGTGACACCTAATGGGTTACATGATCCTGAACATTACACCACGTCCTATGATATGGCATTAATTGCACGAGAAGCCATGAATCACCCTACGGTTTTAAAAGCAATGGGAACACAAGATAAAGAAGTAAAAGTATATTTAAAGCAAACAGATGAAAAAGGAAAAGAAAAAGAAGTAGTAACTGAAAAAAATGCGCACAATCACGGGAAATTTTTTAAACAAAAATACGTAATTGGTGGAAAAACGGGTTTTACAAGTGCTGCTGGAAATACGTTAGTTGAAATTTTGCAAAAAGGTGACAAAAAAGTCGTATCAGTTGTTATGAAATCAAGACCAAATCAAACGTATCATGATATCGCTGAAATGGCAGATTACGCATTTCCTCAAATGAAAACGAAAAAAGTACTAACAAAAGGGGAAAAAGTAGGAGAAATAAAAGTTTCTGATCAAAAAATAACGGTTAAAGCTCCGCAAGATGTAGTCGTTTCTTATACAAAAGGCGAAGAAAAATCTGTTAAAACAAACGTTACTCCTTTGTATCATTCATTGAGTGAAGTAAAAATGAATCAAAAAATTGCAACACTTCATGTATCGGTAGATGGAAAAGAAATCAACACATTTTCATTAGTATCAGATCGAACAATTAAAGCAGAAAAACCAAAAGAAGAGTTTATGTGGAAAAATGTTTTAATGGGCGTTGCCATCCCTATTCCTTTTTACATTTTTTATCTCATCCGTCAAAACAGAATGAAAAAGAAAGAGTCGTTGATGAGGAAAAAAAATTCTTAATAATATTATGAATTAGATTGACAAAAACCGATTTTTTCATTATATCATTTGCATAATATGTGTAAATCATAATTGGAAAATATAAGGGGAATATATTTGACAATTTATTCTGATTGACATTAAGATTGACGGCAGGGGGAGGTTAAATTATGAAGAAAGAATATTTACAACCATTTTTACACGCAACTGAAACGATTTCTAGTACCTTTTTTAATGTAGCTATTCAAAAGAGCAACATTTCCCTAGAATCCGCTTTAGATTTGGATAAAGAAGTAATTATTGCACTTGGGATAAAGGGGAATTTAAGTGGAATTGTATTATTTGGAATGGATCAACAAGAAGCTTTAAAATTATCATCTCATGTGCTCGGTTTACAGGGGATGCCTGGATATGAAACATGGGATGAACTAACACAATCGGTTCTTTTAGAATTTGGGAACCAAGTGGTGGGTTATGTAACCCAATTATATGATAAAGATGGATTTAAATGTGATATTACCACTCCATCTTTTATCAAAACCGAACAATTAAAACATTACACAAAAGAAAGCGTTCGATTTGAATTAACAAATGAAATTGCAACGATCGTGGTGAAATTACATATTCAAAAAAAATAAACAAGAAAAAAACCGACGGCAATTTGCCGCGGTCTTCTTGTTTTACTCAATGGATAAAATTTTATAATTTAATTCACCAATTGGAGCATCAACGATGGTTATATCGCCTTTACTTTTGTGAAGCAATGCCTGTCCTAATGGAGAATCGATGGAAATAGTATCAATGCCATTTCCATAACCCATTAATGTAATGGTTTCAACGGAGTCGGTGTCAAGAGATTGAATTGTCACTTTGTGACCGATTTCAACAAAATCATTGCTTGCGTTTTGCTTAATGATTACAGCGTTTGCTAAAATCCCTTTGATTCGGGCAACTTCTTTATTCAAACGAAACTGTTCATCTTTTGCAATCTCGTACTCCGCATTCTCTGAAAGGTCACCTTGTGCTACTGCTGTTGCAATATTTTCAGCATTTTGGGGCAACTCAACATTAATAAGGCGTTCTAATTTTTCTTTGAACTCAGTGTATTGTTCTTGAGTTAAATAATGTTTTTCGTTCATTCATATCACCACCCTTTTGTATATATTTTATGAATAAATGTATTATCCTGTAGAAAAAAATGAAAATACTAAAAGAAAGGGGGATGGGAAATGAAAGAAATAATACCTATGATTGTATATAGTGGATTGTTTTTAGTGGTGATAGGGTATGTTTGTTTTTATTTAGTATTAAAAGAGCAAAAAAAAGCAAAAAAACCAAAGTTTAGAAAACCTAAAAAGCCTAAAAAACAAGAAAAACAGAAAAAAGAAGAAACAAAAGAAACTGTGGTGGTACAACAAAGTGAACGAAAAAAACGAGAAGTCTTTGGTGTTATTGATGTAGAAAGTTTAGCAGAACAAAGTCCGTTTAAAGAAGAAGAAATTACGGAAGAACAGAAACAAAATGAAGTCATCATTATTCAAAATTTTGAACCTTTGAAATATGAAAATGAAAAAGAAAAACATGCGTCAGAAGAAAAAACAGAAGAGGATGATGTAGAAGAGGAAATTAAAAAACGATTAACGTATCATTCAAAAAAAATCGATCGTACGAGCCCTATCCAAGTAGAAGATCAAAATAAAAACGAACTAAATTAGTTCGTTTTTATTTGTCTATTTTTAATCCTTTGATAAGAATATTTACACGCACATTTGTCAAACCTGTCATATCTTTTACTGTTTTCACAATGCTTTCTTGAAGTTTTTTGGCTTGTGAAAGAAGAGCATCTTTTTCTGTGAAAATAACTTCTACATCAAATACATAGATTTCTTCTTTTTCATCCATTTTAACGCCAACGGTTGCTACATTATGATTGGTTAATGTTTCGGTTTTAATAATGGAATAAAAAACTTCTGGGTTGTAATGAATAGAACCTAAACTCATAGTATCACCTCTTTTTTTGTCTATTGGTATATTAAAAAAAAGAAAAAAATATCCTTATAAAAAAACAGAGCATTCACTCTGTTTTATTTACGCAAATTCATTAAATATTCCTTTAATTTAACAGGATTTTGATGATATTGATAACGTTTAAGTAAAATAACTTCATTAATAATATACGGATTCTCCACTTTTTTGCTATCATCAAAATAAGGAGATAAATAATGGATTTTTTCTTTCATTCGTTTAGAAAGTTGAAATAAATCAATAAAATCATAAACAGGTTGCACTCCGATAAGAGAAGCGATATAAGCAAATCGAATATGTAAATGATCCGTCAAATGAGGAATCATTAATTCTTCATCAAAAGTAGAAGGAATTGTTAAAAAACGCAACTCTTTTAAATAACGAAATGTTTTTAAGGGGTGTGACCCTTGGATTATTTTATACCCTTCTAATTGCAAACGGTTAATCGTACTTTTATGAAATAATTCTTTATTTTGAAGCATAAAGACAATAAGATCATCTGATAAGGAAAATCCTAAATGACTAGCTAAACGAAGCGCGCGTAAAAAAGCTTCAGGCTTTTCATTAAAATGATGAGACGGAGAATCAAGAGGTCGAATGATTTTCTGTTTAATATCCTCTAATGCTCCGTGTTCATCGTATAGTGTTGTGCCATCGTGATAAAGACTATTAATGGTAAAATCTCTTACTGGTACTGATGGACGAAACCCGTTTGGTTCATATGTAGAAATTTCGATTGTCCAATGATTATAGTTAAAACGCCCTACGCCAAATGCAAGTCCTTTTTCCGTTCCTGATAACTGAGGAAATGCTTTTTTCACTTCATCAATTGACATTTCAGTTGCAATGTCAATATCATTTGGCGTAATACCAGCGGTTAAATCACGAAGATAACCTCCTACAATGAAACTTGGGCTCTTTTGCTGAAATCGTGTTAATAAATGCAAAATAGATGGTTCTAGTTTCATCGTTACTCACCTCTTACTTTTACTTTAAACAAAAACAGAAAAAAAACAAGAAAAAAGGGCTGTTCTTTCCCGCTTCGAAGTAATTATAATAGAGGTGAAAAGGTTGTATAAATGGATTTCGTTTTATTTAGCTGTTATAAATGTATGTATTATTTGTTTGTATGCACTGGAATCTCAAGGGTTTTATTTTCACTATGCCTTTTTATCTGAAACGATGATTTTTATCTTTTACGCTCTTAGTTTTTTTGTATCAACGATAACACTTGTGTTTATTGCCACATCTGGAAAAGAAAAAAAGTGGATACATTTACAAGGAATAGCCATCGATGAAAAGGTGTTTGCAAACTTAGCAGAAAGTGTGCTTTCTCAAAAAAAAGACATTAAATTTTATGAAGTGAAAGCGAAACGGAAACGAAATAAAATACACATTGATGTGGAACTGACTCCTGCTGTTCAAAAAGATCCTCTCTTGTTCCTTTTTTATTCAGTTTCACTAAAAAAAGAAATAAAAGAAATGATTGTAACAAGTACAACATGGAAGAAAACAGATGTCCGTATTTTTTATAAAGGTTCCACAAAAAAAGAAGACGCCTTAATATAAAGAGGCGTCTTTTTGAATGTTAATTAACTGCTGCTCAAAATCTTCAGTTAATTTTTCTCGTTCAGATTTTTTCAAATTTCTCGGATCAGGAGCATTCCAACAATAAGTAGGATCTCCGCTGATGTAGCGTTTTAAAGGACCTTTTAAAGGATTGCCTTGAATTAAATCATGCAAACAGTGATCACAAAAAACATATGAATGACGTTGATCACCAAATACTGTTGTTTGATAGATGCTCCATGTTTTCTCATGATGAATATAAGATGTGGTAGATTCTTGGCAGATTGAACAAGTTTTTTCATTGGTAGGTCTGTTTTCCATCGTATATTCCTTCTTTCTTTGAATTTTTTTGTTTTTATTGTACATAAAAAACCAATATAAAGGTAAAAAAACTACTTTTTTTTCGAAAAAGGACGAATAATGCTACACAAAACGCCGTATTATGGGTATAATAGTAAGGAAAGAGGTGAAGTGTATGCGTAATGGTAAATTTATTAACACAATTACAAAAATGCAAAATTTTCCTAGATGGGATGAGTTTGCACCACGATTTGAAGATAATACAGCTAATCACTCGTATCGAGTTGCACTATATTCGCTTTTAGCAGCATTAATTGAAAAAAAATTATTTAATAAAGATGTAGATATTTTAAAAGTGATTTGTCGAGGTATTTTCCATGATATCAATGAAACAAAAACAGGTCCAATTAAATATCGAACAAAAAAAGATCCTGCGGTACGTGAACATATTAAACGATTAGAAAAAGAAGCAAGTGAAGAAATTGTTTCCTATCTTTCTCCGTCACTGCAACCTATTTTTTATGATTACATCGTAAATGCGGAAGATGATTCGTTTGAAGGTCAAATTGTTGATGCAATGGATACCTTTGATGCTCTGATGTTTTGTAAACGAGAAATGGTATTTGGATCTACGTATTTCTTCCCACAAACATATGACGAATTAAGGGAAAAACTTCGCAACCATGAACTTCAAAGCGTTCGCTGGATGTTAGAGGAAGTAGAAAAAGAAACAAGTTTTTATGACTTTTTATTTAGCGTGATGATGCTTGATAAAGTAAGACGCTGGAAAGGAAAGTTTAACTTAGTTCCTGATAATGATGCGGCTCATGAATTTCGTGCAACAGCACTAGCTATTTTTAATGCGTACATTGAAAAAGTAAAATATTACGTTGATTTTGATATTGAAACATTCATTATTAAAACCATGTGTCATGATATTGTTGAAGAGTGGACAGGTGATGTATTAGGTCCTGTAAAACATTCCTCTCCAGAAACAAAAGAAGCCTTTGAACAATATGAAAAATCAGTTTCCCTTGAAATGGCTGAATTAATTCCTGATTTCTTAAAAGAAGAATTCAAAGAATATATGGCAAATGCCAAAAGCGATGATTATGTAGGGGAAATGGTGGACATTGTCGATAAAATGGATGCGCTCATAAAAACCAATATGGAAAAAAGACATAATCGAGTTGAATATGAAATTGAATACCGTAAGCAGTTAAAAAAAGTACAAACGAAATTTGAAAACCCATGCGTTGTCTTTTTCTTGGCTTACATTTTACATGATTTAGAAAATCCTAATTTTGATGATGTGCAATAAAAAAACAAAAAACCTTTTACGAAGGTTTTTTGTTTTTTTTCATTTGACGTGTTAAATTATTTAACTGTTTTTGATTTAACTTTCGTCCAAAAGATTCTGCTAACATTTGAATTTGTTTTGGATCAGTTTGCATGGCTGTAAATTGTTTTTTCATATAATGAGCCGCTATAAAAAATCCACCAACTGCGCCCCCAAGACATGTTACGATAGGAATTAAAATATGCCAAATCATTGTTTTCACCTCTCAAACGTTTTCATACTATAGTTCAAGATCTTTATGTACTTTCCTTGTGGTTTCAAAAAGATTAAATTTATGGTATAATAGGAATATACATAATGGAAAAAGAGGTTTTTTACTACATGACATACTCAAACATAGTAATGGTTGACGAACAAAAGCAAAAAGAAATGAAGCAAAAAATGCAGAGATTGATTGAGAAATTAAAAGAAAAAGGAATTCAAGCTGAACGAATTACCTATAAAAAAAGAGCTTACTAATAAGCTCTTTTTTCTTATAAATTAAGGTAATGAAATGGCAAAAGGAAAAACAGAAGATGAGGCGCTTAAATATAAAATAAGAGCTAAAATAAGAGCAGTAAGACTAGATACAACCTTTGTTTTCACTAAGAACATCTCCTTCTTGTCATACTATACTACAAGTTTCATCAAAAAAGCAAGCAAAAAAACTTCTGCATCAAACAGAAGTTTCCAATTTTATGAAGACCATTTTTTTACTACCTTCCAGTTCATCAAATCGTTCTTCTAAAAAAGCTATTATTGCTTTTTTAGAATGCTGTTCTTTTAATAAAGGTTCAATGTGTTGTGAAAATGAACTTTTCCAAAAAATGAATAGCTCAAAGTGTTCTCCTATCTTTGTTATCTCAAATGAATCATGCATTTCTTTTGGCATTCCTTCAATTTGAATATCTCCTTTCACGGTTTCTCCATTATGTAACATATCAAAAATACGTGTTAATGTAATTTCGTTCATTGAATAATAGTTAATGGTTGTCATATTCCTCGATCCCTTCGTGAAAAAATATACATACACTATACATAAGAAAAAAAGGAAATCAACTTTTTTTTCGATGAAAAGCTAGTTAACGTAAACACTAACAGAACATCGACAACCGTTTCCGCAATAAGGGCATCCATATTGCTGTTTGATAGAATCATGATAAAAGAATTCTTTTTGGGTGTGTATCTTATGAAAATTCATTTGATATAACGAAGTGTCACTTTTCCATCCGTTTGGATGATGCCATAAACAAAGAATGAAAGAAAAATGTGGATATAAAGTTAATAATTGTTGAATTAAACGTGATGAAATTCTTTGGTTGCGATAAGAAGGTTCAACAACTATTGCTTGAATGTAGATCCATTGTTCTTTTAACAAAGGTATGGTTTTTGAACAAATATGTTCATGAGAAAGAAGAATTTCGTGAATAGACGGATTAAGTGAAAACGTTAAAACGCCTATCACTTTTTCTTTATCTTCATATACAAAAATTTGCTTTTGATTAATAAGAGTAAGAATATGTTCTCTTTTGCTTAATCCAAAAGATACGTACGTATTTAATAAGTCATAGATGACAGATGTATCGGAATAAATGGCATATCGAATCATATATTCACCTTATTTTACCGTGATACTCATTTCACTTGAAAAATTTTTACCATCTGTTGTATTTAACAAAACTTGTAGTGTATAAGTTCCTGCTTTTAATTCATCTCTTGATAAATCAACACTATACGTTTTAGATGCACCAGGTTTTAATGTGAACTCTTCTACTGCTTGTGTACAAAACATTTCTTGATCTTGCTCTAAATGATTGCCATTTTGATCAATGATTGTATGTGTTAAACTACATGCGTTCGGCGTAGAAAAACTCATAGGTTGATCATTTTGATTACGTAAAACAAACTCATAAGACGTATCACTTTTTTTCACAAGAGATGGCTCGATTTTACCTGCCACGATACTTGTAGGTGGATGGGTTGTTTGCTTTGTATGAGGTGTTGAAGGTGTGGATGGTTCATTGTTTTTTTGTTTCACTTCATTTTCTGCACACCCTGCAATGACAAGTGTTAAAGCAAGCGAACAAAGTCCGATTATTATTTTTTTCATGAAATTCCCTCCTTTTTTTCCATACTATAAAAGAACAGATACAAAAATGCAAACAATAATAAAAAAGTTTCCTAGAAATAGGAAACCTTTGGGGGATTACTAGTGGCTTATACAAGTTCGAAGTATGTAGGAAGGGGATCACATAATAGTTCTGAATCTGAAGAAATGCGGGTACCGCTTTTAATATGATGAAATGTACGCTTGATAAAAAGTTCCATGTCATCTTCAGGCTCTGTTGTTAAAACACCAAGAAAATAAATCATTAATTCATCATTTTCTTCTATGATTTGATACACATCTAATTGTTCAATCACTTGAAAAAAATTTCCATCTGTATAACCTGGGGAAAAATTTTCAACTGCATATAATCCTCGAGTCGAGTATTCATCTTTCTGTGCTTTACGAACAACAATTCCTTTTCCTAAAAAAATACGAATAAACGCTTTTTCTTGTTCTGTTAAATAACGTGTGCTCATCATGTAATTCAGCTCCCTTTGCTTGTCTAGGACGATTATAAGGAAATTTAAGAAAGAGTCAATTCTTTTTTTGTTGACTTGTTTAATAAAAAAGAAAAGAACATTGAATAACTCAATGTTCTTTTTCAAGTTCATCTAATTTCTTATCTTGTTTTGAAAATAAAATACCTAATAAGCCACATAAAATAGCAAAGACATAAGGGATATATGTATGATTCAAAAAAAATAAACGAAACGTGTGCGAAGTAAGTCCTCCTACAATCATAATTACTAACGCAGGAAACGTCAAACTAAACCAAAAAAACCCGCTTGTTAATACTTTTTTCATGTTTATTCCTACTTTCTGTTTTATATTTTCAACACTATTATATACCTTTTTGATCAAGAAAGTATGAAAAATAAAATATTTTTGATAAAATGTAAAAAAAGGAGCGTGGTAACATGAGTTATGAAAATGGGACAAAAATTAAAGTGAATGGAAAAAGCGGAATGATTATTAAACATTTCCCTGCCTCAAAAGAAAAGAATGAACAGGACTCTTATTTGGTATGGATTGATACAAAAGATGGAGTAGAAGAAATGGAATTAAAAGCTGATGAGTTTACGGTCGTATAAATGAGTAAAAGAGAAGAAGAAATAAGAACAAGCTTAGAAAAAATGAAGCTACATAAAAGAACAAAAGATGAAAGGTTTAAAAAAATTAATATATATGCAGATTTGTTAAGACAAGATAGTCCTAATTTTCGTACAGGGCTACACTTTGTTGTTTCTTATCTTCATTTTCCGTTTCATCAAATACGAAACGAATATGTATTAGCAGTTGTAAAAAGAGATAATCAATTAGTGTTGGTCGAAGATGAGCAATATGAAAAATTACTAAAAGAAGAAGATGGGAAAGAACAAATTCTTGAAATAAAAAGATTGTTGAATCGTGAGAGAATAAGACTTTTGTTGTTGTATCCACGAATTGAAGAGTGGATGAAAAATCCGAATCAATTTTGATTCGGATTTTGTTTACTATACTGGCTGAGTTATGTTAAACAAGCACATCTTTACAAATTTCAGTCATAAAATCTTCTTTTGTAAATGGACATGACTCACATAAATGAAAGGAAGGCTCTGCGCCTATCGTTTGAGAGAGTTTAGCAATGAGTGTGGATTCTTTTTCTTCTTTTAAATACACATCTGCATGTAAAATAAACGTAAGTGGTGCAGCTGGATTTTCTTTGATCGAAAATGAAATAGTGAATTTATCTTTTTGAAACGTGAAAACCGTTCGATCAATATTTTTTCCTTCCCCTAAACTTTGGTAATAATAAAATAAATCAAATTTTTCCATTGTAATTCCTCCCAAGTGTTCAATTTATACATGCATTATACATAAGAAATAGAAAAGGTGGGAGAAAATTCACACGAAAATAATATTTTCGTGTAGAAATTAAAATTCAATAAAAGCTTCGTATGAAGCTTTTTTTTCTGTGCTATAATAAGAAAAAACCAAAAGGGGAAGTATTATGCAAAAAGGATTAAACGTAGAAGAAACAGCAAAAAAAGTAAATTTAAAAGTGTATAAAGTCAGAAAATTATTACAAGAAGGGTATTTTCCTCGCGCTCAAAAAAATCATCTTAATCAATGGGTGGTTCCCCAAGAAAGTATTACGTTTTTTTTAGAACAAGAAAAACAAAAGAAAAAAGAAGAAGAAAAGAAAGAAAAAACCTATACAGTGAAAGAAGTAGCGGAAGTAACAGGTAAATGCGATGAAACAATAAAGATTTGGTTAAGACAAGGTATCTTTAAAAATGCGTATAAAGAAGGTCACGTATGGAGGATTCCTAAAAGTGACGTGGAGTCTTTACCTGAATCCAATCAATTGAATTTGGATTTAGTGAAAAAAAGTGATGAATTAATTGGAAAAAGATATGCAGATTTAACCATTTTAAAGGTGTTAGGTTATCGTCCTGAAGGAAATACTCAGCAACAACGTTTGTTTGTTGAAGTAGGTTGTGAATGTGGAAATATTTTGGAAAAACCTTTTTATGTAATTGAAAGAGGTGCAATAAAGCGTTGTGGAAGAGATTGTTTTTTAAATGCAAATGTACAATTAGGAGATCGTTTTGGTTTTTTAACCGTAATTGGAGAAGGTGAAATAAGAAAAATCGGAACAAAAGGTAAAACTCAAAGGTTCTTAGAGGTTAAATGTGACTGTGGTAATGAGAAACCTATAAGAATGAGTAAAATTAAAAAAGGAGAACAAACTTCTTGTGGAAAAAAATGTAAGTTGTGGTTAAAAGATATTACAGGTCAAAAATTCAATTATTTAACTTTACTAAGAGAAGATAAATAAGCTAAAAAAAGAAGGCATTTTATTTGTAAATGTGATTGCGGAAATGAAGCAACAAAAGAAATGTCTAAAATAACTTCAGGTCATACAAAATTTTGTGGAAATGCTTGCATTTTACAAAAGGGAGAAAATAGCCCTTCATGGAATCCTAATTTGACAATGGAAGAACGGTTGAAGGGTCGAGATTACTGGGAATATACGCAATGGAGAATAAGTGTCTATAAACGAGATAAATTTACATGTCAATGTTGTGGAAAAAGAGGAGGTGGAAATATAAGCGCTCATCATAAAGATGGCTATCATTGGTGTGTCGAAAGAAGAATAGATATTGCTAACGGTGTAACTCTTTGCGAAGATTGTCATAAAGATTTTCATCAAAAATATGGATTTGGAAATAACACAGAAAAACAATATGAGGGATGGATTAAAAATAAAAAAGTCGTCAAAATTTGACGACTTTTTATCTTACGGTAAATAGTCCATAGGATCTACGTAATGGAAACTTCCTCCAGAAAAGCTGTTGGACATACTAAGATGCAAATGTGCCCCAGTGCTACTGCCATCGGTTCCAATTGCTGCTATTTTTTGTCCTCTTTTAACGGTTTGACCTGGTTTTACGTATAATTGATTTGCATACATATGACCATAAATTGAATACATTCCATTATCATGTTCAATTACAACCCAGTGACCATATCCCGTTGCTGGTCCTGCAAATAATACATATCCATCGCCGATCGCGTACATTGGTGTACCTAAAGGTGCTGCAAAATCGACTCCATTATGTAACTTTTTCACGCCTGTTACAGGATGTATTCTCCATCCATAGCTTGATGAAATAAAATAACTACCTGAAGCTAGTGGACGCTGGAATCCGTAACGACTAACTCCTGAACTCGTATTTGAGCTAGGTGGCACACTTGGCGTTTTTGCAACCGTATTCGTAGAATTCGTTGTATTTGTTGAACTCGTTTGTTGCTTTTGTTGTTGAGCTGCAATAGTTGCTTGACGCTGGCGTTCTGCTTCGGCTTTTGCGGCTGCTTCTGCTGCTAAACGTTTTTTCTCTTCTTCACGTTTTTGAATGGCTTTTGCGATTTCTCCGTTTAATGATTCGATCGCTTTGTCTTGATCATCAATATCATTTTCAACAGATTCTTGTTTTTCAACGAGTTGTTTTAACAAGTCCATTTGTTCTTTCTTTTGAGACTCTTGTGTTTTTTGTAAATCAACCAATTTGTTTTTGCTTTCTTCTTGGGTTGCTTTTTGTGTTTCGAGTAACTCTTTTTGTTTGGTTAACTCTTCTTGTTTTTCACGTACTTCTTGATAAAGCGTGCGATTGGCTGCTGCTACTTTTTTAATCATGGAAAAACGATCGATAAATTGACTGATGTCATCGGATCGGAATAAATATTCCATCATTGTTACATCGCCTTTTGCATACATTTTTCGCAAATTGCGCGCAAGCGCATCTTTTTTCTCTTGTAACTCAATGGTTGTAACGCGAATGTTTTCTGTGGTATCGGCAATTTTTTGTGTCGTTTGATCAATTAAGGCTTGTGTGCTTGAAATTTGATCATTGGTTTTGTTTACTGCCTCTGTTGCTTCGCCTAATTTTTTATTGGTGACACTAATATCTGCTTGTACATCTTTTAACTGAGATTGTAGTTTTTCTTTATTTTCTTGGCTGGATTTCACTTGATCTTGCAAATCCGAAATTTCCTCTGCATGAGCGGAGGAAAATAAAATAGCTGTCGAAAAGACAACAGCACTTATCGTTTTTGATTTTTTCATGTTGACCTCCTTAAAATCCGCACACTGTATATGTAATTATCGAAAAAACCCTTTTTACCTTTTTTTCCATCTAAATGATGGTACAATAAGAGAAATCAAAGAAATGAGGGATATAGAAATGAAAAAAGATATCGAAAAAACAGAAGAACATCTGAAAAATGTCATAAACGAAGCGTTTGCGGAAATTCCAACAGAAGATGAAATAAAAAAAGCGGTATCAGATGGTTTTAAAGAACATGGAACATTGACAACAGATGGACTGAAAAAAATGGTCAAAAAATCAGAACGACAAATGATTATGGCAATTGTCGGGACGGGTATTGTAACAGTTATAGGAATAGTTATCGTTTTATCTCTTTTAACATAAAAAACAAGGCATTAATGCCTTGTTTTTTAGTCTAAAAGTTCAATCACGGTTGTATGATTTTTGGTTTCAAGTACAATAAGTTCTTTTCCAAAACGTGCTTTTGTTTCGTCAAGAAGCGGAATTTTTTCTACTTTTTCTCCGATAGAAATCAAAATGTAATCTCGCTCTTCGTCTAATGCGATATTATGAACCACACCTACGTGTTTATTTCCGTTAATAATTAATTCTACGCGTTTTTCTTTTAGTAAATTAAGTAAGTACTCAGAGGCAGGTCCTACAAGTACTTCTTTTTCGTTTGTAATATATAATCTCATAAACACACCTCTCTTTCTGAATGCTTACTGTCTATAATCAAAGAGAGAAGATTTGTAAAGAAAAAGGGAAAAACTTTTGACACAAAAAACGTTTTAACCTAATATAGATTAATTAATCAATATGTAAACATAAAAAGTAGCTTAAATTAAGCTACTTTTTTTATTTATTTTCTTGTTCATCGTCTTCTACTAGAGAAAGTGAAAATTGAAGCTTTAAATGAAGAATCTTCGCTAATTTTTCCAATGTTTCGTAAGAAGGGACATCGATTTCATTTTCAATACGTGAAATGGTTTTTTGTGCAACGCCTGAACGTCTTGCCCATTCGCGTTGAGATAAGCCTTGTTCTTTGCTTAGTTGTATCAATTCTTTGCTTATTAATTTTAGCGCATCTTTCATATCAATCTCTCCAATTCTCGTTAAAGATACTGTTAGTATATCTGTTTTTTTAAAAAATGGTAAAAAAAAGAAAATAGAGTTGATAAATTATGAATTTCCGTTATGATAGAAGGGAAATAAAGGAGGGGGAACATGTGAAAAAAGCGTTATTTAGTTTTTTCTTTGTTTTTATCCTAAGCATATCGTCTGTTTTCGCTATAAATCGAACACTTGTATTAAAAGAAGAAAGTTTTCAGGATAATGCGATTAGTCGTGTATATACCGATTCAAGCACGCAAGAAGATGTGTTTGTTTCCATAGAAATTCCAAACGAATATCTTTCGCAAGTAAAACAATCAGTAGATCAAGTAGAAGAAGCGAAAAAATTATTAACAAAATATTATGTCAATAACGATATGAAAGCGGAATTAAAACAATTGGATAATAAAACGTTAATGGATCATTTAGGGAAAGTGGGAATCGTTGAATCATTAAAAAATACGTTCATTTATCAAAAGCAAGTAGCTTATAACTATGCAAACGGGACGCCTATTACACTGGAAAGACCAGTTAGCAATGTGGTAACAGGTGAAGTGATAAGCGAAGGAGATGAAACAGACACAGCAGATACACAGGCTACAGATGATGGTTCTGTGAAAGTGAATGTTTTAGATAATGCAAGAGAGATTAGTACGGTAGATGAAAGTGAAAAACAAATGAAAACGATGCAGAAAAAAGAAGATGAACGATTAGCCAAAGAAGAAGCGAACAAAAAAGCAAAAGCAGAAGAAAAACAAAAAGAAGCAGAAAAAAGAGAACAACGTCAAAAAGCATTTCAAATATTTTTAGGAGTAATTGGAGTAGCAGCTGTGGGCGGAGTTACTTATTATGTGACAAGAAAGATGAGGTGATAAAGATGAAATACATAAAAACAGCATTAGTAGCAGCTCTTGCACTTCCTTTATTATTTACAAGTGCAGAAGCAGCTTCAAGCAAAACGAAAAAATATGATTTAAAAGATGTATTGTCTTGTAATATAACAAGTGCTGAGAAAAAAACAATCAATGATAATTTTGATAAATTTTTAAAGCAAAATAACATTAAAAAAACAAATGTAGCAGGTAAAACAATTAATAAAAATACTGCGTTAAATATGTGTTTAGGCGCATATGGAAATCCATTTGATTATGCAGGTGATTCGCCAAAATATGATAAAAATGGAAATCGTGTGTATCGTTATATCGGATATAATGAGCAAAACCAAGTAATTACCAATCCGTTTTTCCCAAATGATTTTAGCATTCGCTATGATTACACAAAAACGTCTCAGTTTATTAAAAATCCTTGGACTAAAAAAGGATCGATTAATACAGGAAGAAAGCCAAAAGTAGTATGGGGTGATCCGAGATGGACAAAATCATCGCAAGTAAAAGTAAATGATCCATATCGCGTGGCACAATTAGGTCGAGCAGTGGATAATCCGTATATTAACTATTATAATACGCTTGAAAATCCACAAAAATATTTCCTAGGTTCAAACTACTACGGGAAAACGCCTTATTTAAAAAGTACAGGTAAAAAAGAAGATGATGGAAGCGTGATTTATTCAGGAGCTTACCTCAGTCAATTTGCTAATGTACAAACGTATCAAACGCGTAAGTTTGGAGGAAGTTTCGTGTTGTATCGTTACTATGGTGGCATTTATCGTTATCATACGTATTCACTACCAAGTGATGAACCGTTTTTAACGCCAATTAAACCAGATCCTGAAAAACCTACAACGCCAACTAAACCAACGGATCCTAAGAATCCGACAACACCAACTAAACCTAAACCAGTTGTGTTAGATGATTTGTATATTGACACAAATACCTTTACGGTTAATCCAAATAATCCTGAAGCAGGTGGAAAATTAACAGTTTCATTTGTGGTAGGAAATATGGGAAATACAAGTACGGTGTATAAAAACATTCCACTTAAGTTTGGTTGGCAAGAAACAGGTAATTACTGGTGTGTAAATGTAGCAAAACTTGGACCAAAACAAAAAGTTAAAATCACATTAACAAGTGATCAAAAAACAAGTTGTGATGGAAAAACAAGATCCAATTTTGTGTTCCCGAAAGAAGGAGGAACGAAAAAGTTCTATGCAAACATTAACTACATTCCAAGTAATCCGAAAAAAGAAACAACATTTGCTAATAACGTGTTAAGTAAACCTGTAACAGGAAAAGCACCAAAAGATCCAAAAGATTCAGGTGTAAACTGTAGCAAAGATAGTCGTTTTTGTATCACAGGTTATCCTAAATATCCTTCAACAAAATCAGAAGGTGGAAACGGAGCTTATTATAAAGTGCAATATGATTTCTGGAAAACAGGAAGCGATACAGAACCTGTTATGCCTAAAATTATTGACTTCACTTATACACTAAAAGATCCAAAAGGAAATATAGTGGTAACAGGTCAATATCGTGAAAAAATACCAGCTAAGTGTTTAAACGGAGCTGCTGCAGCTACCGATAAACAATGTTTAGAGTCAATTGTTTATATTGGAAACTTATCCTATGTAACTGATAATATTCCAAGTAAAAAAATAAACTTTAAAAACGTAGGAAAACATGTCTTGTATTTAGAAGCGAAAGAGCAACGTGTACGTAATGGACAAGATTTTGATACTATTACGGTAAGAGCGAATCTTGAGGTTTCAGTAACAGGTATTTCTACAGGTATTTCAAATTAATAAGAAAAAGAACAACGATATCGTTGTTCTTTTTTTAAGATAAATAGTGCATAGCTCTTTGTTTTTTTCGAATAGATGTATATAAAGCATCGGATATAATGGTTGAAAGTGTCATAACTTCATATAATCTTGTCGTTAAAAGCGTAACAAATGAATCAAGTCCTACGGCATTTACAATGCCTAAAATGGAAATATCACCAATAGTAGGAAGTTCTTTTCCAAGTCCTTTTCCTGGAGAAAGTGGTCCTTCTGTTAATTGAATTTTCCCAATGCTTTCGCGTTTTCCAAGTCCTGCATCTACTGCAATAATAAATGCGTTCGGATGATAAATCGAAATGGTTTTTTGAGTGGCTAATAAATTGTTTGCATGAACAGGATTTTCAAGCGTTCCATATACATGAAAACCTTCTATTGATGATAAATGTGAACCCACTAAAGGTCCTAACGAATCACCTGACGAACGATCGGTTCCAACACAAACAACAACGATTTCTTGATTTACTTTTTTTAAACGATGAGATAAAGCATCTGCTAACGAGCGTGAAGCATGTAAGTGATCTTTATGTATAGAAAAAAACACAGGGCAAAACCCCTTTCTTTTTTATATGGTTTATTATACCATCTATAAAAAAAGATAGGAATAAAAAAATAGCCTTTAGAAAAAAATCTAAAAGCTACTTATTGATTATTAAATAAATCATTGATAAATGACTCCATTTCACTTTGCTGTTCTTTTGATGTATATTTATCCGTTAAATTCTTGATATATAAACTATTAATCGCGATAGAGATTTCGTCTAAATTCATGGATTCGTTCCCGTAATAAACAGAAAATACATCCATACATACGTTCTCATAAACGCGTAAATAATCACGTGTTTCATAAATTTCAAAGAACATATCTAAATCCACTTTTTCTTCAGCAAATAATTTTCGCGTAATTTCTTCTTGTTTTTCCCAACGTTTTTTCTGAAAAATGAACTTTCCGATTTGGCGTTTGATTTCAATGGTTGTCATGGTTGATTTTACAATAATTTGATGAGGCTCGGTTTCTATATCAAAAATACCTTCTAAAATTTCTATTCCCTTTACTAAATCTTTAGGGAGATTATGTAAAATAAATTCAACGTCTTGACGAAGTTTATCAGTCGAGATGTCCACATAAACACCGTCTCTTAGCATAGTTTTTTTCTTTTCAAATGTTTTCTTTAATTTACTAACAAAACCCATCTTTTCACCTTCCTCCCTTTTCAATCGTCAAAAAGAACATACTCATAAATGGTTAAAAAGTCAAGTTTTCATTTTTAAAAACTATAAAGGGAAAAAACAAAAGAAATAAAAACAATCAGTAGAGATTGAAAAAGGGGGACTTTAATTGAAGAAAATGGGGATATTGATACTGGGAGCAAGTTTAATGGTTGCTGCAGGGTGTCAAAAACAGGAAGAGCCAAAAATACCCGTGCATAAAGAAGAGACAAAAAAACAGGGACCTGTTGAATATAAAGGGATACAGCTGGGAACATCTACAACAGTTAAAAATCAATCTCTTCATGTAGTCATTCAAGTGGAAAATACATCAAAAAAAGTCATTCCGCTTACGCTTGAAAATCATGAACTCTTTTATATCAAAATAAAAGATGCAAATGGTCGTACAATCTATAACCAAAAAATAAAAGAAGAAAAGCGAAAAAACTTAGAGCAGAAAGAAAAAGCGATTTGGGAAAAAGATGTACCGCTTGATGGGAATTCTGCAGGGTATAAAGTGGAGCTAGCGCTGTTAGTAGAAGATACATCTAAAGCCGTTTTTGATGAAGGGGAATTAATTTCAGTTGAAGATGTAAAAGGGCATTTGTTTAATATGCCTTATATTCCAGAAGAGAAAAAGACGTATGTATATGAAGATATGGTCAATCAAACAGAAATAGAAGAAGAATATCTTTACTTTAAAGAAGGGTTTGCTCAATCGCGAAATCCTATTAAGGGAACAACTGTTTATGTGTCAGATTCGACAGGGTACTATTCTATTGTTGAAGCATCTGATTTAACGAAAGAAAATATTATGGATAAAACAACAGCGGATAAAAAAATGTTACTTCCTTCGCCTGTGGAAGTTGGAGTAGAATGGATGGTTGATGATGTAACATATAAAATCGCTTCAACATCAGAAGTCGTAGAAACGCCTTATAAAACATTTAATAATGTTATTAAAGTAGAATCGGGGAACGGAAAAGTGTTGTATTATGATTCTGAAGTAGGATTAATTAAAGTAGAACAAGACGGAAACGTTACTTATACATTAAAACTAATCCGCTAAAAAAACGCGAGATAATTCTCGCGTTTTTTTATTGATTCCCTTTTTCAATGATATCTTCAATCGTATGTAAAACCCATTGAAGAGATAATTCTTTTCCAAGTGTTAGTTGATGATCAGCGGGTGTATGAGTAGGTTGAGAATGAAGACTTTTTGCTTGTTCTTGGATCATTTCTTTTAAAATAAGCAATTGAAATTGCCCAAGGCTTCTCTCTACGTTTAGTTGTTGACTTTCTTCTTGTTTTTTTTGTTGTTTTTCATCCATATGTTTTTCAATATCGTTTTCTAAAAAACGTTCACCATACTTAATAATATCTAGGTACTGATTATTTCCATTAGGTAAAAGTAATAAGGGTTGCTGTTGATGCTGAAATAAAAAAGTAGAAAGAAAAACAGCGTCATGAGTATGTGTATTATGTAAAAGAGAATATTCGCCTTCAAACGTATGTTGGCGAGGTAAAAAACGGTTTAATAACGTATATTTATTCGTTTCTTCACTAAATAGAAGAAAAGAATGTTGATTGTGTTTCATAAAACCCCTCCTCTGTTGTTAATACATATTAGCTCTTTGTACCTCATTCACCTTTTATTATTCTTTTTTTTGAAAAGATATTTGAGCAAGGCTCATCTCTTGTTGAAAAACCTGTAACACTTCTTCGTATTCATGATCTAAAACAAACGGTAAAATATCTTCGATAGCTGATTCTTTTTCTTGACCTAAAGCTAGGCGAAGTTGAATATACTTGGATAAAAGAAGTGATTTTTGAAAATCAATTCCTAATTTATAACTTTCATGACCAAGGGTTTCTAATGAAAATGAACATAATTTTTTCACAAGTGAATTGTATTTTTGATAAAATGTTTGTTCTAAAGAGTAATTTAAATAATCGTTGTAAATCATATGACATACTTTGCGTGTATCTTCAATGGCATTTGAAAATCCAATTTTTTGAGAAGAATTATTGACAATAAATGCACCACGGTTATGAACATGGCTGACTAATTTTTTGCTTTTTTTATCAAATAAACGGTTAAACTCTAATACTTTATATAACATTTCTGTAAACTTAACGTGTTCTTCTCCAAGTACAAATAATCGACTCATAATAGGCAATAGCTTTAATACATCTTCTGTCATTTTACTTGAAGCATCGAAAATAACAATATCAGCTTTTCCTTTTAACTGATCAATTTGTTTTCGTTGTTGTGCAGGAGTAAGGGTTTTAAATGGATGAATCATTCCAGGTTGAATAGGTTCTTTTTCTAATTTTTCATTGGAGATAAAAGCAAGAGATAAAGAAGTGTGTTTTTTTAATTCATGGTAAATAGAAAGAGCGGTTTCAGTTACACCTGCTTTTTCTTTAGGAGAAAAAAATCCGACTACATACATATTAGGTCACCTTCCTTTTGGTTATATTAATCGCAATAAGATTTATTTGTCAATAAAAAAGACGAGTCATTTACTCGTCTTTTTTTGGATAAAGAGATAGAACTTGATCCCAATCTGTCGTAAGATATAACAGAAAGTAGTCATCTTTATGAAGGTTAAGCCAATTGGCAGTTTCATAAAACCCCATTTCAAAAGCAAAAAGTTGTACTTGCCTTCGATCATACATATCTTTTACTTTTCCGCTATCTTTTACCGTTTTTATTCCCATTAAAACAGCCTTAGAAGCTTCCACATGCCATCCTCCTTATATGTAAGATTGCCTATAGGGCAACCTAATAAGAAAATAATTTATTTTTACCAACTTGGTATTTTCGTTCCTTCTAACCAGCCTATTTTAGTAAATAATTCATTATTAATAACAAAAATACTCCATTGATCTTGCGGATTTTCTCCAAGTGCGTTCATACTTCCATTGACTATATATCCTCTTGGTTTTAATATGGCTTCAATTAGATAATGAGCCCAAGCATCAGCTTCATAAAATTTTTCTCCGCCATCCCAAACAATGGTTTGTTTATCTTCTTTTATAGACCACTGGCACCAAAGACCTGGTTGTGTGCGAGGTGGTGCGTTATGATTAAGGACGGTTTCGTCATTTTCTTGACCAAAATAACCCCCACCTTGGACAAAAAATTCGCCTTCTACTCCGAAATTTTTTTGATACATCTTGTATAATTTTTCTTCGTCTCGTTTCATCCGTCTTGTTTTGCTTAGCTTGGAAATCAATTCAAATGTTTCTTCATCTACTGGTTGATTAATTTGAAAAGATCCTTCAAAAATAGTCGTATATCCCATTTTAGTTCCTCCTTTATTTGTTCTATTTTTATTATATCATAGCCTTTTTAGCGGAGAAGAAAAATAATGAAACCGATGATAAAAATAAAAATAAATGTAACGATAAATTCAGAGTATGTGCGATAACTTTTAGGGATATCTAATTCTTCATTAAATAAATCAGGAGAAGAATCCTTTAATTTTTTTTGCAGAATATGGTATGTTTTATTTATTTTTTCTTTTTTTTCAATCATAGAGATCATTTCCCAAAATGCTTCACTATTTTGCTCAACAGAAAATTTTTCCGTTAAATGATAAATTTCAATCGCTTCATAATCAACGGTTCCATCTTCCAATTTATGTAATGCATCACCTTCAGGATTTAAAAACAATGAATATTCCTGACCTAAGGTGTCTCGTAATTTTTTTTCTAATACATCTTCTAATTCGACAATTAATTCAAAATAAGCTATTTTCAAGAGAACCCCTCCTTTTTTTTCTTTCCTACTATAGCATATTTTTTTACTTTTTTTACTTTTTGCGTCATAAAAATAATTATTTAGAAAAAGAGAAACTCTTCTTTTTTAAAGGAAATGAACTAATGGGTGAAAAAATATATTAACATGAATAGGGTGGGAGAAAAATATGATCTATGTCTTAATTTTTTGTAACATTATCTTATTACTTAGCGGACAAATTCTTTGGAAATTAGCAGTAACAGGGATTGTGCACTGGGATGTTAAAACGTTTATCCATGTTTTGCTTTCTCCGTTGTTTATAACAGGGGGATGTTTGTATGTACTGGCTACGATGTTGTGGCTTGTTATCCTTTCTAAAATACCGTTAAGTATTGCGTATCCATTTCAAAGTATTAGTTATATTTTTGGCATGATAGCGGCATATTTTGTGTTTAAAGAACATATTTCTGCAACGCAAATACTAGGAACAGGTGTATTGATACTTGGAATATATTTAATTTCAAAATAAAAAACAACGCTACTCAGCGTTGTTTTCTTGTTCTTCTTCCATCATTTCTTGAACCACTTCTTGTATTTCGTAAAAATCCATTTCATAAAAAGAAAAGGGATGTTGCTCTCCATGTTTTAACGCTTTTGCTTTTAAATATTTAGGACTTGCTTCTTTTTCTTCATCATACACTAAAAATAATCCATCGGTTTTATTCATAACGGCTTGATCGCGATGTTGAAACTGTTTCGGACTCACATAAGGATATTCAGATGTGCTAGTTACCATATCAACTTGGTTGAGAATGGAATAATAATATTCTTGTGTTGTTTCTTTCCATCTTTTCTCTTGCTCTAAAAAGGGAGTAATGACGGCACATTTTACGTGGGGGAATTCTTTTTTTAAATCAATAATTACTTCTGCTGTCCATAATTCTACCCCTAATTGTCCACTGATTACTACCATCTCTAATCCTTCTTCAATGAAGCGGCGCAATCGTTGTTCAATGGCTTTTTTTATGTACGTAACTTTAGGATCTTTTGGGTTAAAAATACCTAATTCTGCTGATTTATATCCTGAAACCATTAATTTTTTCATTTTTTCACCTCTTTTATGTAGTATTGTAGCATGAATAAGAAAAAAACGACAGTTAGTCGTTTTTAAATAAATAAGAGAGTCTTTGTTTATATGCTTCTTCAATGGGAAGAGACCAATTCGGTTCGTTGATTGATTTAAAGATACTTGTGTTGTTGTATTTCTTTTTTAAATAAGCATTTAATCGTTGATTTGTAGAGCTTGAAGAAAGTGTAACGGCTTGTAAACGATAGCGATGATTTACCATAAACGATACAAATAACAATGGAACTTCATCTTTTAATATAACAAATTCAATCATTTTTCCTTTCAGAAGTTCTTTTTGATAATGATCCATAGTTATGTTAGAAATTTGCGTCCATTTCATAAATTGTGCCATTTTCTTTTCAAGTTCATCTAGTTTAGAAGAGGGAATAGAAATGGTGTACTCCATTGAATCCATTAATTTAAATCTTTTATACGTGCTTAAAAAAGAAGGTAACATCCTATTCATTGTCCTTTCTTAACATGATCAAAACATGTTATTTCAAATAAAATATCAGTGATGGTGCAATTTAGTTTACTTTGAACAAGTTCTTCAATGTAACGATAAACCGTTTCTTTGCTTTCTTCTAAAATGGCTGATGAATCAATTTCCATCGATAATGAAAGAGAGAATTGATGATCGTTCCAATTGATGATACGTACATCGTAAATAAAAGGTCCATCTTCAAATGACAACGATTCAATCATCTGCTCTACTTTTTTCTTTGACCAAGATTGAGGAGAGCCTTTTACATGATATACAGGGTTGTGTTTCATTTCTTTATAGGGTGTGTAGATAAACACAACAAACAAAAGAAAAAAAAGAAATCCTGCGAGTAAAAGTGCGCTCGAATAAGGGAATCCGTCCGTAGGTTTGTAAGAAAAAATAAGGTAACTAAAAACGGAAATCAACGACAAAAAAATAATAATACCTGTTGTTAGTGAAAAAATAGCGCCTTTGCTTGGTTTTTCTTTAATGGTTGAAGCCATCTTGTTCATCCTTTCTTTTTAAGATATCTTTATTATAAACGAAAAACAAGAAAAAGAAGATAAGGATTCTCTTTTTTATTTCAAAAAAAAGTAAAGAGAAAAAGGAGTGAAAATATGAATAAAATAGCACCATCTTTACTAGCTGCTGACTTTGGTCATATTCGAGAAGAGTTAGTAAAAGTAGAACAAGCAGGGGCGGATTTATTGCACATCGATGTGATGGATGGTCGATTCGTACCAAATATTAGTTTTGGATTCCCTGTAATGGAAGCGGTAAGAAAATACTCAAATTTACCTTTAGATGTCCATTTAATGATTGCTGAACCAGAAAAATATATTAATGCATTTGCCGAATTTAAACCTGAAATTATTACTATTCATCAAGAAGCGTGTCCGCATTTGCACCGAACCATTTATCAAATTAAAGAAAAAGGAATTAAAGCAGGCGTAGCGTTAAATCCAGGTACATCGGTTGAAACGTTAGTACCTGTTGCAGAAGATTTAGATATGGTTTTATTTATGACGGTGAATCCTGGCTTTGGGGGACAATCATTTATTCCAAATGTGCTTCGAAAAATGGAACAAGGAAGAGCATTACTTCGAACGTATAATAAAGAATTGCTCGTTGAAGTAGATGGTGGTGTAAATGAAGAAACAGCTAAAAAATGTGAATATTACGGCGCTGATATATTGGTGGCAGGGAGCGCTATTTTCGGTAAAGAAGATTATCAACAAGCGATTAATGCGCTTCGTTAATGGAAAAAGAAAGAAAAAACACGCGAAAGCGTGTTTTTTTGCTACAATAAAAGAAAACGAAAGAAGGGAATAAAATGAATCAACTAACGCTTTCGACAAAAGAATTGTCAACAAAAATGAAAACCCTTAGAAGTCTTTTTGAAGAAGATGAAAAAATATCACTTAAAACACTTTCAAAAAAAGATATTCCCTATGGTGTTGCGTATATTTATGACTCGTATTATCAAGAATTATTGCAACAAGTTGGTTTTTTATTTATCCACACAAAAGATGAAATACGTGCATATTACTTATTTTGTGACAATTATCGACAATTAAAACGAGACGAATTATATATTCATTCGACATATGTGAAAACAAATTTTGATTCAACGTGGATGAAAACATTAGAGTTAGAACAAGAATTAGATCAAGAATGGTTAACACATAATGCCCTTTTCACCAAAACAAAAGAAATGGAACGTGAAACCAAAGAAACTCTTTCTTATCTTAAAAACTATATAAACTAAAAGACACGCAAAGCGTGTCTTTTTAATAGTCTAGTTTTTCTTGTAAATATGTTTTTAAATCTGAAATCGCAATTCGTTCTTGTTTCATTGTATCGCGATCGCGAACCGTAACCGTTTGATCTTCTTCGCTTTGTTGATCATACGTAATGCAAACAGGTGTACCAATTTCATCTTGTTTTCGGTATTTTTTACCGATGCTTGTAGATGCTGTATCTAAATCAATCATAAAGTCTTTAGATAATGTTTCAAAAATGTTTGTTACTTGTTCATTATACTTCTTTTGAAGCGGAATGATAGCTGCTTTAAAAGGTGCTAAAGCAGGATGAAGTTTTAAAACCGTGCGTGTATCTGTTTTATCTCCTTGTGTTACTTCTTCTTCGTGAAAAGCGTTTGCTAAAAACGCAAGCGTTACACGATCAGCACCAAGAGAAGGCTCAATACAATAAGGAACATAAACTTCTTTTGTAGAAGGATCACGATACTGGAATAATTTTTCTTTACCAGAGTGATTCATGTGTTGATTTAAATCATAATCTGTTCGATTGGCAATGCCCCATAACTCACCCCAGCCAAAGGGAAATTGAAATTCAATATCGGTTGTAGCGGTACTGTAATGAGATAATTCTTCACTTGAATGTTCACGAAGACGAATGTTTTCTTCTTTCATACCTAAAGAAAGTAAGAAGTCGTGGCATTTTTCAACCCAATATTCAAACCATTTCATATCTTCGCCAGGTTTGCAGAAAAACTCAAGTTCCATTTGTTCAAATTCACGTGTTCGGAAAATAAAATTACCTGGTGTAATTTCGTTACGAAAACTTTTACCGATTTGACCAATACCAAATGGCACCTTTTTACGCATTGTTCGTTGAACATTTTCAAAATTAATAAAAATACCTTGTGCTGTTTCAGGACGAAGATAAATTTGATCAGATGTTGTTTCTGTAACGCCTTGGTGTGTTTTAAACATTAAATTAAACTGACGGATTTCGGTGAAATTTTGTTTGCCGCAATTCGGACAAGAAATATGATGTTCTTGAATGAGTTCTTCCATTTTTTCAAAAGATAAACCATCAGCAATCATATCGACGTTTTCTTCAATTAATTTATCAGCTCGGTGACGAGTTTTACATTCTTTGCAATCCATTAAAGGATCAGTAAAGTTATGAATATGACCAGAAGCTTCCCAAACGCGGGGATTCATTAAAATAGCTGAATCTAAACCTACATTATAAGGAGATTGCTGGATAAATGATTTCCACCATGCCTTTTTAATGTTATTTTTTAGTTCTACACCTAATGGACCATAATCCCATGTATTTGCTAGACCGTTATAAATATCTGAACCTTTAAAAACGAAACCTCTTGTTTCAGCCAAATTTTTTAATTTTTCCATTCTACTCATCCTTTCTAGATTTTTCTTATTATACCATTATTATTAACCTAAATGAAGAGAAAAAAAGTGAGCAAATTGCTCACTTTTCTAATATAGTCTCATGCATTGTCCTGTTAGAATTCTTGCTCTTGTTTTTGGATGTTCCAAAAGATTGATGTATTCGATCTTTGGGTACATACTGATAAGATCATTGAAACGATATGAAGGATCGCTATCATATTCATTTTGTTCTTCTTCAGATAAATAATAATAGTTCTTATCATCAACCCAATAAGAATCATCTTGTGAGAGTGTCCACTTTCCATCTACTGACTTATACGTGATATGATAAGTTTCTCCGTTAAAATCGTATATTTCTAACATAATTTTTTGACCATCTTCGCTGGAATTTATCCCGATAATTTCTTTAAAACCATCTGCTTCTAAAATAAATTCATGCGTTTTATTTTTATTTTTTTTCTGTAAAGTAAATTCATAAACATCATCTTTTAAAACAACCTCTTGAATAAATGCATTTGAAAATTCGTTGGGATGACTTTTGAAAAAAGAACTGATAGGACCGAAACAATCGCTAGCAAATACAAGTATTTGAATATTTTTTTCATCATAAAATTCGATTCTATCACTAAAAATGGTTGCTTGTTTTATCAGTTTTCCACTTATTTTTTGAAATGGATTCATACTTATTCTTCTCCTGTATAAGCATACTCACCCGAAAGTATTTTTAAGCGATACTTGGGTTCTTTTAAAAGGTCATTTGTTTTTAAAAAAGGATGAGCGTCTAATGTTTCCATGCTCGCTAGTTCTAGTAACTTCCATTCCTTGTTTTCTAAGTAATAATAAATAGAATGGAAATTATCACCGTAATCAGTAAAAAAAATCGCTAGTTCTTTTCCGTTTGTACTGAGTCTTGTTTCATCAATACGCTTAGCGCCAACTTGTTTAATAAAAAAACATTGATTGGAACATTCTATGCGAAAAAAATAATCGTATTCTAAATCACTTACATGTGTTACGTTTTTGTGGAGACAAGGCTCGAAAAAAGTGTGACGTAAATACGTAGAAGGACCAAATAATTCATCTGAAGTTACCTTAAATACTTCATCATTAGCTAAATAAAGTGTGACTTCTTTTTCATTTCCTTTAATATCGATAATTTTTTTTCCGATTAATTCCTTTAATCTAGTCATATTTTTCTCTCCTTTTAGTTTAAATTTCCGTTTAAAAGACGCAAACGCATACTTGGATGATTAGGAATATCTAACTTTTTTAATACATCTTTATATCTAAAAATGTTTTGACCACCTAATTCGGAAAATTTCCATGTGTTTTGATGTTTGAAATATAAAACTTTACATTCATCTCCATTTGCTAAGGTTAGATGTAATAATAGTTCTCCTCGATCATCACTAAAGGTGATGTTGGAAATATTCTTTATTCCTTTAATGGGAAGTATTCTCCAAGAAATTTCATGTTTTGAATAATTAAAATCATCTAAATAAAATTCTAAAGTATTTCCATCCCAAAAAACTCTTGTTATTTTTTCATTTACTAAGTCTTGTACATTATAAATACGACCGTACGTTTTATCTACTGAAAAAAATAAAAATGGTCCAAAAATCTTTTGAGATTCAAATAAAAAAGTTCCATCTTCTTTTGTATCTATTTGCAATGTTTCTTCTGTTACATTAATGCAAGTAATGGTTTTCTCTAAAATGCTTTTAAACTGTTCCATTTTATTTCTCCTTTTTGTCTTTTTTTTATTATAAAACAAAAAAGAAAAAAGCAGGGAAAATTCCTGCTTTCAATTTGCTTTAGACGAGTTAAGTTTTTCGACTAAAAATGTATAATATTCTTTAATATCTCGATCACTTTTAGTGCTGTTGCAAGTGCTGCAAGCGGCAATACAATTTTTAGGTGTTGTTAATCCGCCTTTTACCTTTGGATGAACATGCTCTAATGTAATGTTGGTTTTTTTTCGGCAATAGCCACAAGTAAGATTGTCTCGTTTTAATACTAATGAACGAAGTTCATTTGCAGTATATAAAAGAAGAATGGTGTCTTTTTTAGATGAAATATATTTTGCACATTTCTCTTTTACTAAGGTATCTGCTACTTGTTTGCTTAATGTAAAAATGGTTTCACCGTCATGTGTTAACATTTTGGTGTATTTGCGTAATGAAAAAGGGAGAAAAGTATCTAGTTTTAATTTCCATGGCGAAATATGTAGTTGTTTTACATTTAACCACGAAATTTCTCGATGTGTTTCATACGTATAATCATTATGTCGATAACTATATTCATTAATTTTTCGTACCTTTTTCTTTTTTACTAAGACTGAAATATCTTTTAATGTTAGATAATCAATCACATGATTGTATTGATCGACTAATACATGAAATGTTTCTTTTTTATGTTGGTCTAATACTTTTTTCGTACTACTAAGTTTAGTAGTGACAGGTTGTTTTGGAGAAGACTCTACAGAAAGGTTGGATCGTATAGGAACAATTTTAGACGGTTTAATTTGTTTATTAATATAGGCATGTGTGCTATCACGCAAACTCACAATTTTTCGTCCTTGTTTTTGTCTAAATAAATGAAACTGAATACGATACCCTTTTTTTCTCATACGCTGCGTTCGGTTTTGAATAGATATGAGTTGAGCGTAATGTTGTGATTTTTTAAAATCTTTCGTATGCATAGACGTTGCTGTATGATAAATAAAAGCGTGCTTAATTTCCAATTCTTCTATTTTTCGTAACGTTTTAAAAATGGCAAGCAGTTGTATATGTTCAGGTTTTGTGGAACGGCACGTCATGGTTTCTTTATAGAGATTCACGGTTTCACTTTTTTGAATTTTTCCTATGCCAATGATAATATCTGCCTCGTTTATTAATTGCGCTGTACAAAAAAAATGCATTATTTTTCTTCCTTTCTTTTATGTAGTTATTAGTACTATTATACAACAAAGAGGAAGGGAAAAGAGAAAAAAATGTAAAGAAGTACCTAGTCATTATATTTAAGAAAGGATGTTTTTTATGAGTAAAATTGCCTTTATCTTTCCTGGTCAAGGGTCTCAACATATTGGAATGGGGAAAGAAATAACAGAAACCTATGAAAAAGCACGTACTATTTTTCAACAAGCTAATGAAACATTAGGATACGATTTAGAACGTATTTGTTTTGAAGGTCCTGAAGAAGACTTAAAATTAACATCTAATACACAACCTGCACTTGTGACAACAAGTATTGCATTATACGAGGTTGCTAAAAAAACGTTGCCTCAACCAGATTTTGTTGCAGGACATAGTTTAGGTGAATACGCAGCACTTGTTGCTGCAGGAGTATTATCTTTTGAAGATGCTGTTTATGCGGTGCACAAGCGCGGAGAATATATGAATGAAGCTGTTCCTTTTGGACAAGGAGCCATGAGCGCTGTGATGGGGACAGATCGAAAAATCATTGAAGAAGTATGTGAAAGCGTTACATCCCTTGGAATGAGTGTGCAAATAGCCAACTATAATTGTCCAGGTCAAATTGTTATTTCTGGAACGGTAGAAGGTGTAGAAAAAGCAACGGAATTGTTAAAAGAAAAAGGAACAAAACGCGTTATTTCACTTCCAGTAAGCGGTCCGTTTCACTCAGAATTAATGAAGCCTGCAAGCGACAAATTAGCACCTGTTTTAGAACAACTTACATTTTCAAACGCAACTGTTCCTGTTGTGACAAATGTAACCGCTCAAGCTGTAACAAAGGGATCGGATATTCAAGAAGGGCTTCTTAAACAAGTCTATTCATCTGTGTTATGGGAAGATAGTGTTCGTTATATGATTGAACAAGGCGTGACAATCTTTATTGAAATTGGTTCAGGGAAAGTGTTAGCAGGATTACTTAAAAAAATTGACCGTAGCGTAACGGTTTATAATGTGTTTGATTCAGTTTCACTACAAGAAACAATTGAAAAAATGGAGGAAACAACATGTTAAAAGATCAAGTTGCCCTAATTACAGGGGCAAGTCGAGGAATTGGAAAAGCAATTGCGTTAGAACTTGCCAAACAAGGTGCGAATATTGTCTTAAATTATGCAGGAAATAAAGAAGCAGCACTTGAAACAAAAAAAGAAATTGAACAATATGGTGTGAATGTTCTTGTCGTAAAAGGGAATGTTTCGGAGTCAGCAGATGTAGAAGAACTATTTAAGCAAACGATTGAAACGTTTGGTAAAGTTGATATTTTAATTAATAATGCGGGAATTACGCGTGATGGATTAATGATGCGTATGAAAGAACAAGACTGGGATGATGTCATTAATACGAATTTAAAAGGTGTGTTTTTATGTAGTAAAGCTGCCGCCAAGTGGATGTTTAAACAACGAAGTGGAAAAATTGTAAATATCTCTTCAGTTGTAGGTTTAACAGGAAATCCTGGACAAGTGAATTATGTCGCGGCAAAAGCGGGTGTAATTGGAATGACCAAAACAATGGCAAAAGAATTCGCTTCACGACATATTACAGTCAACGCAGTTGCGCCTGGATTTATTGAAACAGATATGACGCATGTATTAAAAGAAGAAGTGAAAACAGAACTTTTAAAAAGCATTCCATTAGGTGCGTTAGGTCAATCTGAAGATATAGCGAAAACAGTCAAATTTTTAGTAAGTGACGATGCCAAATACATTACAGGTCAAACGATTTCAGTAGATGGCGGGATGTACATGTAAAAAACGCGATAAATATCGCGTTTTTTTATATCAAAAAACCATTTGGTTAGGTTGAGTTGGCATCTCAACTTTTTTACTTGTTTTGGCGGTTCAAGTAAAAAATACCAAATGGTTTTTGAAACTTATGGGATTTATTTTAAAAAATTAACCAACTAATATAGATATTAACGAAAAAAAAAGAAAACCCTTTGAAAAAATTGATAAAAAGCAATGATTTTTCTATTTCATAAAAAAAGTTGTATTCAAACAATCTGCAAATATGATAAGATGAAAAAAAGGATATGTTGAGTTTCTTTTAAATAGTAAGATAACAACATAAAAAAACCTAACAGATGCGAAATCGAGTTGGTCGCTCATTTCACTTCTAACACCGTCTAGGGCACGGTATCAGGTTGGATCCGTCAGGCTTTTTAAAAAATTAAGGTATATACCTTATTATACAGAAAAGCTTGATAATCCTGCAAGAGGTTCGGAAAACTTTTTGGAATATTTTTTAACGTACAAAAAGAATCTGTTTTTGTGTACGTTCATTTATTCTATTTTCACTTCTTAAAACCTGTTACTGTTCCATAACCAGCTTTAAGGCTGCTTATAGAGGACGGTAGCAGGTTTTTTGTTTATATCACTGGCAGAGAGCCTTGATGGCGCATGGTAGGCATGCAGTATCAAAAAAAAGACGTAATAAATCTGTAGAGTTTCCCGTCTAACTCGCTTCCGATTAACCAATTGGAATGTCACCCGTTAGAAGGGTATTCTACTTCCCAGATCTTATACGTATTGCTTTGTGCAATACGTATAAGAATATCCCGTCGGTTGACTTTTGTCAGGTAGCATATTGTATTCGTTGTGGTGACGAGGCTAGTAAATTGAACCACCTGGGTGGCTTGAATGCGTATGAAATCATACGAATATTCAATACAATATGGTCGAAATGCACACTGTGGCTCCGTTTTGCAAATTTTAAAATGGAACAGTCCTACTCTCTTTTGTCAGGGGGTAGTGTGTCTTCTTGCTCCTATTCACCCTTTTGCAAATGGACAAATCGCTAAAAGCGGACACGTTAAACATGATGGTTTTTGCGCTTTACAATGATAGCGACCAAAAAACACAAGTCGATGATGTGTTTGTGTCCATTCCTCCTTTGGTATTTTCTTCATTAACGTTTGTTCAACCTCTAAAACATTCATATCACCTTTACAGATTCCTAATCGTTTTGTTACACGTTCTACATGCGTATCAACCGCAATAGCTGGTGTATTAAATGCATTTGAAATGACAACATTAGCTGTTTTTCTTCCGACTCCTGGTAATTTAATTAATTCTTCTCTTGTATTTGGTACTTGATTGTCATAACGATCTTGTAGTAATTGGCAAAGTCCTTGAATATGTTTTGCTTTTGAACGAAATAATCCAATGCTTTTAATATCTTCTTCTAATTCTTCGACCGTTACATTTAGATAATCTTGAGGCGTTTGATACTTTTGGAATAAATGTTTCGTTACACTGTTTACTTTTTTATCTGTACACTGCGCAGATAACACAACAGCGATGGTTAATTCAAGAGCATTAGAATGTGTTAATTCGCAAAATGCATGAGGATACATGGAAGCTAATGTATCTAAAACAAAACGAAGATTTTTTTTATTCATGCTATTCCTCCTACTTAAGTATAAAAAGCCGCTTATTGCGACTTTTCATGTTGATAACGTTCATCAATTAATAACAACATTTTTTCTACTTGATGAATATTATTTGTTTCTAAATTTTCTTGAAGAACCTGTAAAGTATGTTCAATTTTTTGAAGTCTTTCCATTACTTTTGGCGTATAGGGAATCTTTTTCTCATTGGGTAGAGTTGTAAAAGAATGAAGTAATCGTTCGGTATCTTGTTTTAAGTTGCGTAAAATATGTTTTTGTTCTATATTTCCATTGATACAGTCTTTTTCTAAAGAAGTGATCGTAGAAAAAATAGAAGAAAAGAACGTTTGCATGGCTTCGTCGATCGCGTGATTGATGGGTTCCTTTTTTTCTAATGTAAGAGAATTTGATATAGAAACGGAAGAAAGGTTTGCTTTTTTATGTTTTCTTTTCCCTATCTTTCCTGTAATGAAATGAACAAGAGGTATCACAATAAAAGCACCTAATAAAAAATAAAAGAAATGAAAGGAACCTTCGTTATCTGAGTGAGTAGGAATAACAGGTGGAGAAGGAGGCACTTCTTTAAAAACAGATCCTATCACCATACCTGTCATAGAAATGAATAATCCCATTCCTGTTAGTAGAATTAATGATTTAGCTTGTTCAGTTTCTCTTGGATCGCCTTGACTTGAGACATATCTAAATCCTGCATAGACAATACCGAGAATAGATATACCTAAAAAAATACCTGAACCAATTTGTATGTATTGACCTAACATGGTATCACTCCCTTATAGATGTACTGTTTAAGAATTTAGAGATATAAAGGGTTTTTCCTATGTGAAAATCCACTGTTTTTCTTAAAAAGTGGTATCATAATAGAGAGAGGAGAGGAAAAAAATGAGAGAATTATTAGGACAAAGACTATTACAGATGTTTAAAGAAAAAAAGATTGAGGTAAAGGTAAAAGAAGAAGAAACTCGTCTTTCGTTTGTTGTAGAAGAAAAAATGTATGATCCTGGTTTAGCAGCAGACAATAAAGTCCTTGATTTGTTTTACGATCCCAATCAAAAGGTGCTTTTTATTGGAATATTAAGATTACCTCACGTATTTCGCGGCAATAATATCAGCCAAGAGCTCGTACATATGATGCAAGATATTGCCGAAAAAGAGCAGTATGTTATTTTTTTAAGTGCATGTGATGAGTGTGAATTTTTCTGGAAAAAACAACGATTTATCTCTCTTTTTAAAAACAAGGAAGGGTTTGATGTGATGGGTTATCCCAAAGAAAAAGAACGACTTTTAACAACATGGAAGGAAGTTAAACAACGTTCTTTAATTCAAGATGTCATTGAAGAATGTGAATAAGAAGAAATAGATTGCTCAATCTCATACAAATACTCAACAAGTAAAGGAGAAGAGGTTTGTAGATGATGAGTTAATTGGTTAAATAAAAGTAATTCTAATTCAATGCAAAGAGATGCTTGTTCTATTTTTTCAACAATTGATATAACAAGAGACGAAGTTTCTTCTGATGGTGACGGCAATGAATTTAACAAAAAAAACAAATTGAGTTTAAGTTCTACTTTTTGTTTTTGTTTTGAAAGGAAACGTTGATCTTGTTTAATTAACAGTTTGTGGCGAAAAGAAAGATAAAGCGGGATGGAAGTTCCAACGACAAGAAATAAACAAGCTAAAGAAAAAGAAAAAACATCATTCATATCTAACACCCTTTCGTATGTATCTATCAAAGGGTTCGTTAAAAAGAGAATAATTCCTATGAAAAAATATTAAAATGGAAAAAGTTATCTTTTGTTCCAAGTCTTTTTCGTTGAACTATATTTAAGTGTTTGTTAAGATGGCGATATAAAGATAACTTAACTTTGAAAGGAAGAAAACATAGATGAAAACATTAAAACAAGCGGTCTTAGAGATTAAAGAAGTTGTATTTGAAGAAAAAACGGTAGATATTGAGATTTTTTTAGAACAACTTTCATTGCAAACAGGTGTTTCGTTTGATGATTGGGTTCACGTGTACAATGCAATTGGTATTTGGAAAATGGATGAAGATAAAGGGATTTTCTCAAGAAGCGGTAAAAAAATGTGGTCAAATGGTGAAAATCAGTTAATCGCGTTTTATGTGACACATGGTTTAAGAGAAGTAGATAGCAAAACAAAGCGAAACAAAACAAAGCATAATATCTTCTCTGAGTTAGAAGACATTTTAATTAACCGTAAAGAAGCGTCTATTTCATTTCAATATTATAATAAGTTAGTAGAGAAAAAAGAAAAGGCTGTTTCTAAACCTGTTAAATCTAAAACGGTAAGTAAGAAATCATCTGAAAAAGAAGTGGCTGTACAAGAAGTGCAAGCAGAACAAGAAGATGAAGTGGCGATGATGGCTTCTTTCATTAACAATGCAGATGAAATGGGCGTAAGTGTCACACCGATTATTAAAGCTCTTTACACGTTATCTTCAAAAGGTGTAGAAAATGGTAATCAAGAAGAAATGGAGAATTTACAATCAGAAGTGGCGTTTTACAAACAAGAACTAGAAAATGAACAAATTAAAAATAACGCACTTCAAGAACAAGTTGCACAATTGATTGTTGAATTTGAGAAGATGAAAAATGAAGTATATTATTTCTCAGAATTAGATGGCAAACAAAAACTTCAACAATTGCATAATTACAGCAAAAACTTAAAGTTTATGGTTGATAAATTCGGCGGGGTTATTTCCGTTGGAATTAAATAAGAAATAATTATAGTAATAGTATATGCAAAAACCACAGAATTAATTCTGTGGTTTTTTCTTGAAACGTTGTAAAAATGAAAATCGATTTCCAAGTACATGAAAAAAGATACCTTGGCGAATACTTAGTACAAAATAAATACCTCCGCCTACAGCAGCACCAATCAGTAAACTAAGAATGTAAAATAGATACGTTGGTGTGAAAAAGTTTGATAAGACGGTTGTTATGATCCAAACACAAATGGACATAATCGCACAAAAAAGTAAAATGATGAATAATTCACGCGAAATAGAGGAAAAATGAAAATGTACATATTTCTTTAATAAATAAACATTTATTCCAATGGCGATAATCATACCTAAATTTGTCGTTAAAATAGATCCGATCCCTTGGAAATGAAGCACAAACCAATATGTCGTAAAAAGTTTAACTAGTAATCCAATCACTAAACTTCCTACAGCATATTTTTGTTTATCAATGCCTTGTAACATCGCGGCAGTAACGGTAAACAATGAAAATAAAATAGCAGTAGGTGCACTCCAAGATAAAATAGATCCTCCTTGTGCGGAATCACTTAAACCAAACAAAGCAACAAAAGCAGGAGTTCCTAAGATCATTAGCCCAATAGAAGCAGGAACTGTTAAAAAGAAAATAATTTGAAACGTTTTGGTCATTTGTTCATGTAATTCGTGAAAGTTTTTTGCTGTGTAGCTTTTTGTCATCGCTGGTACTAATGTTAAGCCAAAAGCAGTAGCAAGAGAAACGGGAATTAAAATTACTTTTTGCGCTAATGAAATAATACTATTAACGGTTTCAGCTTCTACTTGTTTCGATCCTATAGCCATCATTGCTTTATTGATCGTGAACGTATCAATTGATTGAAACAATGGAATTGCAAGACCAACAATAACAAACGGAATCGCGTAAGAAAATAATTCTTTATAAATAGAAGGTAATGAGACGTGTTCAGATGAAACGCTATTTTTCCATTGATCCTGAAACTCTTTTTTTCGTTTCATCCAGTAATAAACAAGTACCACACTTCCTGCGATAGCTCCTAAACAAGCTGCGAATGTGGCAAACCCTACAGCGGTCGCAATGCTTCCTTTTGCAACATGGATGATAACAAATCCTGCAGCTAGAATAAACACAATACGAACGAGCTGTTCGACCACTTGAGAATAAGATGTGGGTTCCATGGATTGGTGACCTTGGAAAAATCCACGAACGATTGCCATAGGAGGGACAACAATCAATGCAAAACTCACCATTCGAATAACAAAAACAACATCTTTAATAGAATTTCCGCTTGCGTCGTTATCACTAATTAAAAAGTGTGCGATAGTCGGAGCAAGAAAAAACAGTGCTGTGCATGAAAGAACGCCTGTAAGGGTGGTAAACACTAATCCTGAACGAAATAAGCGTTGACCTGTTCGAAAATCGCCCAATTCGTTGTATTTAGACACGAATTTAGAAACAGCCATTGGAATACCTGCGGTTGCGATACTTAATAATAAAATATAAGGTTTATACGCATATTCAAATAAGATATTCCCTTGTATGCCCACAAGTGCTGTAAAGGGGACCACATAAATAAAGCCAAGGATTTTACAAATGGTTGTGGCTAAAGTTAAAATGATCGTTCCTTTAATAAGCGCGGAACTACTGGATTTGGACATAAAACCTCTCCTTTATGTAATTATGCAATTTTTACTAAGTGTACCATATTTAATTGGAAGAAAAAAAGACCCTTTCCTTTGCAAAAAAAGAAAAAAGCCTTTTGGGCTTTTGGGTTTACGATGTGAGTCTTTCATAAAACACACCTGCGTATTCAAAATAGTCATCGCAACAAGAGCATTTCTTACTTTTAAGATAGCGTGTTACCATTTTTTTTGTTGAAAAAGGAAGAACGGTTTGACACCGTGTACAATGGATGCGGTATTCAACACTAACCGAACGACTAGGCAAGGCATCGATTCGAACAAGTTCACGTTCAAACGTTTCGGTTCCGTCATCAAAAGGTAGGTGTTGTTGAGAAAGAATGAAGTGGCACAACTCGTGTTTTAAAATATGTATTATTAATTCTTCCTCTGCGTATGTAACAAAATCTTTAGAAAGGGTAATATATAAAGGTACGATTTGTTTTTTCTCTCTTTTGAAAACGTACGTTCCGAGTGTGGTGGTTAATCTTCCGTCTATTTTTATCGGTATGTGAAGATCCAACCCCCAATGTTTTTCGATAAGCGCAGCAGTAAGTTGCTCCCAGTTTTTTTTCATAAAAGTCCCCTGACTGAAACGTATTTGTAACACGTTTGTAAAATTCTTTATCTAGGTTTATTATACGAAATTTTGGGTAATACTTCAAGCAAATTTTGAAAAGAACTTAGGAAAATTCCATTTTTTTTCACGATTTTTCCTTTAAAACTGCTTCTTTCATGGAAAAAAGTGAAAAAAATGAAAAATAAGACGTTTGTGCGAAGGAAAAAGGGGTATAAATTCCAAGAGAAGAAAAAAGGGGGCAGAAAATCAAGTGGGGAAACTTGTTTTATTATCCAATGATGGAAACAGTTTAACGTTTTGTTTTGTAAGCGCGTGATATATAATTAAATATGAAGAAAGTTGTAAAAGGAGGAAAATGAAATGACGACGAAAAATGTGCAGCAAACAACAGCGTCAATTGTTCCAGACATCTCTCTTATGAAAAAGATGGCGTCCATTAGTGGAACCATTTTATCCCGTATCATGGAATTGGTTGATAATTCAATCGATGCTAAAATAGATCATAAAGTGTTAAACGTTGATATAAAGATTGATAAACGAGGAAAAAACCAATCCATTTCAATTATTGATAATGGTCATGGAATGGATGAAGAAAAAGCAAGTCGTTTTTTCCGATTAGGCGATAGTGCCAAAATAGGAAAACAAAAAATTGGGCGTTTTGGTTTAGGTGCGAAAGTAGCCATTTTAGGGTTAGGAAACGCGGCTAAAATTGAGACATCACCTGTTGATGAGGACTACAAAGTAGAAATTAACTTTGACGTAGAAAAGTTTCAACAATGGGAAATTGATTATTTGGTGAAAAAAGAAAAGAAAGACAAACATGGAACGAAAATTAAAATTGAAGATATTACGGTTCGATTAGGTGATATTAAAAAATTAGAAGATCGTTTACATGAACAAATTGGTAAAACATACAAGCACTTTATTCGTGAAGGACAAGTTGTGATTACGGTGAACGGTCGCAAAGTAAAACCACATCACGTTGAATTGCTTGAAGATTATTATCAATCATTTGATTTTGAAATTAACGGAAAACGCGTACATGGTTGGGCGGGTGCGATGTTAACAGCAGGAACAAACTGGAAATTCGGTTTTGATCTTATCAACCACAATCGTATCATTAAATCTAACGACTTGTTAAACCGACAAGCGCATACAAGTTTGGCGCGTTTAACAGGTGAAATTTTCTTAGATGATTTTGAAACCGATATTCACAAAACGGATTTCATGCGAGATAATGAAGAATTCCAACTTATGCAAGAATATGTTGTAGAAGAAGTATTAGATGAACTGATCTCAAAAATTGCAAAATTAACGAATAAAGAAGTGTTTTCGAAATATGAAAACAAAATGCAACATTTATCGAAAGTTTTAAATAAAGTAATTAAAACTTATGACTTCTTCCAGTATTTAGAGCTTAATGAAGAAACGTTTAGCTTTCTTTCAAAAGGGTCGCGTAAAAAAGCAGAAGAAAAAGAAAAAGCGGCATATCAAGCAGTGCCTGCTCAAATAGAAGAAGAAGAAAAGCCTGAAGAGGAAAGAGAAGAAAAAAAAGAACGTAACAAAAACAAAAATCCGAAAGTAGGATTTGTTGTAGAAGAACCTGTGTTTGTGTCTATGGGGCAAGAAAATGGATCCAAACAGTGGGATGTCGAAGAACAAGAAGATGGTCTTCATTTAAAAATTGAAATTAACTTAGACCATGCCACATATCAGAATGAAGAAGAAGCAGAAGCGTTTATTAAAAACTCGATCATCGATTCCATTGCGGAATTTATCGTAAAGGAAGAGAAAAAACATGATGATGAGTTTGAAGATGAAATTGATCGTTTAAATACCATTCGCGATACCATCTTCCGCTACAGCTTTGTGAAATAACCAAGACGATCTTTAGTCTTGGTTATTTTTTTTTTATGGCATGCATTAATAAACGAAGACGTTCGTTTTTAATTTTTCGTTGCTCCTTTGGTGATAAAGAAGAAAGATAAGAATAAAAAACGGGTAAATAAGCAAGATTCTGATGTTCAAAAAGAAGTGAAAGTGGTGTTTTTCCTTGTTCGTTTGCCACTGTGGGATTGGCTCCATAATGTAACAAAAATGCCAATACATTTTCATGTGGTGAACGGTAAGGGTGTTTACAAAAATAGTGAAGAGCGGTCTCGTTTTGAACGGTTGTTGTATTAATATCATAGCCTTTTTTAAGTAAAAGAAGTGCGCTTTGAAACTGAGAACGAAAACAAAGTTCAATAAATGGTGTTGTTCCATGAGGGTAGGTTAAATCAAAACAAACGTTGTATTGTAATAATAAGTTTAAGTACATAAGTGGTTCTTTTGTATTCATAGAAACGAGTAATGCATTACTTCCTAAAGGTGTAAATAAGTTTGGATTTGCGCCTTTTTTTAATAGTTGAATTACCCATTCTTTTTCATCTAAACGAAGTGCTGTAATTAAAGGTGGGCATCCGTGAATGTCAGGTTGATTAATAGGAATGGTGCCTTTTAAAGCACTTATAACAAAATTTCGGTCAAGTATCATAGGTTATTACCCCTCCTTATTGTTTCTATTGTAAAAATAAGTAAGGAAATAATCTAGATTTTGGATAAAAAAAAGCGATTTTTTAAAAAATCGCTTTTTGTTGTTATGGTAATGTCAAAAGTAAACGACAAATCGACGCAATACAAATCGATTGTCCCAATCCAAATAATAATCCAGTCAATACGCGAAGCGTATTGGTGCTTTCTCGAAGACCTTTTAGTTGTGTATATCCATCAATAATAAGGGGCAATAATAAAAAAATGCCCAATAAAAAGATAGAAAGTTTGAAATCGCGAATAAAAAGCAAACAAAAAGGTACAGCTATGTAACCAAGTAATGCTGCCATACAACGAGCGCATAAAGGAAAAGGTTTTCCTTTAATATGAATACATCTCTCTTTTTTTCGATGACATGGTACGATTGAAAGAAAATTTCCTAATTTATCCACAATCGGGACCTCCGCAATCGCAATCGGGACCGTCACAATCTAAATGCTTTAAACCAGGAATATCATCGCAATCTGGTACACAATCAGGCACGCAGTCGATTTTTTTTCCTTTGTTACGCATACGTATGTAGTAAATAAGTAAAAAAATCAAAAATAAAGCACCTGCGCCTGCGGCAATACTCCCATACAAAACATTGTGTTTGTAATAAAAAAAGCCACTTGTAATAAAAGAAATAAGAGTAAGACTTAAAAGTCCAAAAAACATGGTATTTCCTCCTTTTTATGTATCTAAAATTAAGTTTACTATAAAAAGAAATAAAAGGAAGAAAAAAATAAAAAATGTTATTTAAAGCAATAGTGCTTTAAATAACATTTACTGTTCAAAATCTGCTTCAGATAATCCTCTAATTAGCGTTTCTTCTAATTTCTCTTCCACTTTTCGATCAGATTGATAAAAACTATTTGAACAATTCGTGCATTGATAATAAGGTATGTTGTGTAATGTGACAGGTATATGAAATAAAAGATGAGTAAAAGTTCCTTTCTTTAACACCATTTCTTTTTTACACTCATAACAACTTAACATAAAAATCCCTCCTTGTAAGGTATAATCATACCGCAAATAAAGAGAGATGTGAAGGCTTTCATCAAAAAAAATTAGAATTTGCTAGTAAAAAATTGAAAAGCTTGTTCGATATCTTTTTTTTGAATACCCACTTGAAAATGAGTTTGAATATAATGATCAGATAAATTTAACATATTTTCTTCATCATCAAAAATAACAAAATTGCTAATCTTATCTTTACTATGAGTAAGATACGCTTGGATTTCGTCTCCGCGCATCGTTGTTAAATTAAAAAAAGGTGTTACACCAATGATGCGGTCGAGAACATTGTTTTTTTGAAAAAGGTAACGTAATTCATGTAAAGAATAAATTCGTCTCCAATTGGAAGAAATAACGATTTTTGCTTCTGTTTTTTGTAAAAGTTCATTTAAATAAAGTACGCATTGTGGATCAAATTCTTCTCGATTTCTTCCATTTGTTAGTAAATGGTTGCTCGAAACCAATACGCCATCAATATCAAGAAAAATAATATTCATATTATCACTCCTTTATGTTTGATTGATTTATATAAGAAAATAAAAAAATGTAAATAAATTTTATTTTTAAGCATATTTTTCTTTTTTTTCTCATAGAGTAGAAGTGTAACAAATAAGAAAGACCAAAAATTTCAGGGAGGTACAAAAGATGAATAATAATTTAGGATTGGATGCATTTGAAACAGAAATGGAAAATGCAGACCGAAAAGGAAAGAAAGATCAAAACAAAAATCAAGGTGAAGGTAACAAAAGTGCAAAACGATATTTAAAAGACGGAGAAACGATGTTAGTTCGTTTTCCAAATGTCCAAACGGGTATTTATACGTATAAATCGCACAGTGATTTTGAAACTGAAATTCGCCCACACGCATGTTATAAAATGAAAGGCGAAGAAGATTTATATGATAAAGCAGCTGAAGTCTTAATTAAAGAAGCGGCAACGTATTGGAGACAGGGAGACAAAGACAAATACAAAGAGATTCGAAGCTACTCTAATCGTTTTGAAGAAAAACCACGTGTATTATTAGGTGGGTATGATTTGGAAACAGGAGAAGAAATTTTATTTGATTTAGCTGGGAAACATGCTAAACCAATTATTGAAGTTATTAAAGAAAATAAAGATGAATTACACGAAACACCTTTTAAAATCAAGCGTTCAGGAGGCAACCAAGATACAAATTATACGGCAATGGTTGTTAAGTTGAGCAAATTAACGGAACAACAACAAGAGCATTTTAATAATGCAAAAGAAGCATTTAATACAGAGCTTTATGAAAAATCGTTGTTTTATAAAAATGAACAATCTCAATTGCGAGATATAGAAAAAATGGGGTTTGATGTAGCACGACTAAATGGAGAAGTACCAGTTCCAGTTGTGGAAACGAAAACAGAAACAACAGCAGAAGTTGTTGAGGAACCTGCAGCAATTGCTGTAGAAGAACAACAGGCAGAATCTGTTGAGCCTGTAGTTGAAGAAGTAAAAACAAAAGCAGAACCAACGGCAATTGCTGTTGAAGAAGATGAAGATCCATTTGTGGATTTAGTGATTGATATCGAACCTGAGGAACAACAAGAAACGGCGTAAAACTTTATCCCTTCGGGGATAAAGTTTTTTTATTTTAAAAAAGGGTTTTCTTTTTTTATGAAAAAATTAGTTGACAAGGGATTAAAAAATAGTATCCTGTACATAACTCCAAAGGGGAGTAGCTAGTAAGCGATATAGTCGTCATTACATGGGAAACCATCGGTTATATCGGCAACATTTGTTGTTAGCGAGACCTTTGCTTTTTAAACACGCGTTAAAAAGCAAAGGTCTCGTTTTGTAATAAACATGACCTTTGCTCAATGCGAAGGTCATTTTTTGTTACACATTTTATATTAATAGGGGGAATGAACATGACAGAATTTTTGATTGCGTTATTAACAATTATTGTGATTGATTTAGTATTAGCAGGAGACAATGCCATTGTCATCGGTCTTGCAGCGAGAAAATTACCGAAAGAACAACAAAAAAAAGTCATTATTTGGGGCACGGTCGGTGCCATTGTGTTGCGAATGATCTTAACAGGGGTAGTAGTTTATTTACTCGAAATTTCAGGACTTCGGTTAGTTGCAGGTCTTGTATTGGTGTATATCGCCTACAAATTAATGGTAGATGATGGAGGGCATGGAGATGTAAAAGCAGGAAAAAGCATGCTTGCTGCTATTCAAACTATTATTGTCGCAGACACGGTAATGGGATTAGATAATGTATTAGCGGTTGCTTCAGCCGCTCATGGAGATATGTTATTGGTAATTCTAGGTTTAGTTATTAGTGTACCAATTATGGTATGGGGAAGTACGCTTATTTTAAAATGGATTGAACGATTTCCTGCCATTATTTATATTGGTTCGGCAGTACTTGCGTGGACTGCAGTAAAAATGATGGTAGAAGAGCCAGTTTGGGGAATTTCTGATTTCTTTCATGAATACGGATGGATTAAGTATGGGTTAGCGCTTGTGGTGATGATTGCGGTCGTAGGATTAGGATATCTAAAAAATAAAAAAAATAAAAAAGACTAAGATTTTCTTAGGTTTTTTTCGACATTTAAAAAAAATATTTGACAATTCTGTAATACATTCTAAAATAAAGAAAAAACAGTAAAAAGGAGAAGAGGAAAATGAAATTGCTAAAGCTGAAAGTGAAGACGGTAGTTATTGGAGCTGTAACGGTAGGATTATTAGCTGTAGGAGGTTTCGGAACGCTTAAGGTTTATCAACACTTCAATCCAAAAGAGGAATACAAAGAGCAAAAAGTAACCATTGATACAAAAGTAAAAAATCAAAGCATTATTGATAAAGAAACGGTTATTTTAAGTTCAAAAAACGTAGTGAAATTGATTGGAGAAGAAGTGAAAGCGAAAAAAGAACACAAATACCAAGATAGTGCATTCAAATTAAAACTTACTGAAATTGGGGCTGATTCAAGTGTAACAGAACGATTTTTTGTAGGAATTTGGAATGGACTTAAACAAAAAGCAACAAATACAGTTACAAGAGAATATTTTCAAACAGGGTATTATACAGCAAAATATGGGTTAGATGCTAAAAAGAATCCGTTGCATATTCTTTCTGTAAATGAAAAAACAGGGGTTGTAAAAATAGAAAAACCTGTTGTTAGTCGTTTAGGGTTTGAAATGCCTTATGATGAAATGAAAATTGAAGCGATTGATAAAACAGATTTGGAAAAAGGACGTATTAAATTAACGAAAGAATTTACAGACAAAGACCGCCAGTTACTATATAAAGATTTAAAAAAGCGTACATTAAAAGAAGTGGATCGTAAAACCAAAGAAGTAGCGCAAAAAGGAACAGAAAAAGCAATTGAAGATTTCTTTAAAATGAAAGACAAACATATTAAAATTAAATTTGTAGATGTAGAAAAGAACGCATAGAATTAATACATAGGAGTTTTTATGAACATTTTCTACATATGAAATAAAAAAAGAAATAGACAGCACAAAAGAAAAACTACGAAGTCATTTTCGTAGTTTTTTTATTTCATTTTAAACATTGTCGTCGTTCGAAGTGCTGATAAAAGCATTTCGTGAATAGTTTTTTCATCAAATTTTTGCTTAATTAAAATTCCATCTTTTGTTTCAATCCCTACTTCTACTAAAGTCATCGCATCATTAAAATATGAAATGGATAGACTATTGTTTTCTTTATGTAAAGAAAGGAAAAATTGAACATTTTTATTATTGCAAGTAAACTCAATTTTCAAAACAATTTCCCCTAATCCATTATCAATGATGGTAGGTGGTAAAGGACTAACATTCTCAAATACATAGCGTAAATTGGCTTTTAATACAGAAAGATTTGAAAATGCAATCATATGAGATAATACGATCGTTTCACTTGGAGCAGGAGAAATGTCTTCTACATGTTCTTCTTTTGCAACAGCTACTTGTTCAAAAGAAGAGTTAGATGAAAGATTTTCTCGTTTTCCAACTACAATTTCCTCTTTAAAAAACCCTTTTTCTCGAAGAATTTCATATTTTTTTTCATATTTTATGACTTCTTTTGTGTGTTCTTCAATTTGAGTGTTCCACAAAGCTGTTTCTTCTTCCAATTCTTTTTGTAAACGAACAATTTCATGGTCTTTTTCGTTTAGTTTGTTTTTTTCCATTGATACTACTTGTGCTGCCGCCGCTTCTTGATCTTTTAGTATGCGCAGCTTTTCTTCTGCTTCTTTAACTTCTTGTTCTAAACGTGTATGTTCGATTTGAAATTGATAAGCTTGTTCTTCTAATTGGTTTCGTTCTTGTTGAAATGTTTCAATTTGAACTTGCTTGTTCTGTAAATTCTGTTCTGTTTGTTCAAATTCTTGTTCACGTTCTTCAAAAATAATTGCTTGTTCTTTCAATTCTTCAAATTGCGTTTGCCATTTTGAAATATTACCTGGTTTGAATTTGTGAAAAAAAGATGTCATATGATCAAGCTCCTTCTTTTTGTTATTTTTCCTTTTCGTGTATTATAATCCAAAAATAGAAAAAAGTAGAAAAAAATCTAAAAAAATCTAAAAAAGGTAGTATAATGACGAAAAAGGAAAAACAAAGAACCAAAAAGAGAGGGGAATGATTAAATGACCACGCAATCGCTTGGGAAATTTCAATCAAAATACACAACAAACAGAACAGGAAAGTTTCAATCAAAGTATGTAGATCATGCAACGGTTGTTAAAATTGAAAAAGAGAAAAAAACAGCTATCATGAAATATGCCGTAACAGGTACAACCATTGCAGCTACAGCGGTAGGTGGAATAGTAACTGTCTCACATTCAATTAAAGATGACATTGATTCTGTTAAAACTAAATCAAAAGGATTAGAAGAACATCTTACTCATCACGGTGCTCAAGAGAAAACAAATGTGCTTTCTTACACGGTAAAAGTAAGTGAAAATTTACAAAAAGAAAACCCTGTGTTAACAAAATTGCGTCCATTTGTAGCAACTGCTACTTCATTAAAAGATGTGGAGGTGAAAACAAAAGAAGAAGCAGATATTCTGAATTCTTCTCCTATGTTTTACGTCAATCAAACGTTGCCAAATAGTGCAATTGAAAACGGAAAAGCGAAAGTTGATACAAAAATTCGTGAATTTTTACTACCAATGCTTCAAGAAAATACGAAAAAAAATCATATTGAAGGAACGGAAGAGTTACTACTAGCGATGATTCAACAAGAAACAGGAGGGAACATTGCGATTATTAATTCAGATCCTATGCAAATTGGACAATACGACCCAACGCACGCAAAATTAAATGATGCGAAAAAAAGTATTGAACTAGGCGTAGCACGTTTTGCTGATATGTTGAAAACAAATAAAAAAGGAGATGTACGATTAACAATTCAAGCGTACAACATGGGAAAACAATTAGTTGAACATGTCGATGGAACAAAAGAGTATCATGTAAAAGATGTAATGGAATATTCTAAAGCACAAGCAAAAGCAAAAGGAATAAAATCAACAACATGGAAAGGTGAATACGGCTACGGAGACTATACATATGCGGCTAAGGTTTTAAGCGCCTTTGCTCCAAGTGCAAAATGGGAAGAAAAAGTAGAAACAATTGTTGAAAAACAAGAAATGCCTGAAAAAGTAGAAGCGCCAGCACAAGCGGCACCAGCTACTCAAACAGCGCAAGTTCAACCCAATGCAAAAGAACTAGCAAATTTAACCGTTAAACCGTTAGTACCTACAAATGTATTAAAAGGAAAAGTAATTGTGCTTGACCCAGGGCATGGTGGAAATGATCCAGGTGCTTCAGAAGGAGGAAAAACGGAAGCTAAAATCGCTTATGAAATAGCAGTTAGAACAAAAGTTCAATTAGAAGCGCAAGGAGCTACAGTATATCTAACGCGTGATGCGATTCATTTTCCAAATAACGTAGCTACTAAAAATCAAGCGTTAAATGAACGAGTGAAAATTGGAAAAGAGAAAAAAGCAGATCTCTTTTTATCCATTCATTTAAATGCAGCAACATCTAGTGCAAATGGAAAAGAAACGTATTATTCAAAGTTAGTAGGAAAAGATTCACATGCTTATAAGTTTGCACAACTTGTACAAAAGCACATTGTAGAAGTGTTTCCAGCTCAAGACCGTGGTATCCATCCATCAAACAATTCTCAACACAGCAAATTAGCAGTGTTAGATGACACAAAAATCGTAGCGGCGCTTGTGGAAGTTGGATTTATTTCAAACCCGAATGAGCGAAACAAAATGAGTTCTAGTAATTTCCAAGAAAGTTATGCCAATGCGTTTGCTAAAGCATCCGTTGATTTCTTTAATGAAATTGGCGCAATTAATCAAAAAGTTGAAGAAGTAAAAGCAGAACCTGTAAAAGAAGAAGTAAAACAAGAGGTAAAAGCATCACCTATTCAACAAGCAGAAAAAGATGTGAAAGTGTATGTGCATAATACGCAAACAGGAAAATTAGAAGTAGTATCACTTGAAGAGTATTTAATTGGTGTTGTAGCGTCTGAAATGCCGACAAAATTTGATGTAGAAGCATTAAAAGCGCAAACGGTAGCAGCAAGAACAAAAATTGTAGAAACGATGCAACAAGAAATTTCTAAAGATTCATTTAAAAAACAAAATGGAATGGTTTTTAATGCAGATGATACAGTTATGGTTCAAGCGTATCGTAACAAAGAACAATTAAAGCAATTTTTCAATGTACAAGACTTAAATCAAAGCGAAGAGTATAAAAAAGTAGTAGAAGCTGTTACTTCTACAAATGGAAAAGTATTAACGTACAATTCAAAATTAATTTCTGCTTTATTCTACTCATCATCAAATGGATATTCTGAAGATGCAAGTGCTGTTTGGGGTGGAGGTTCAATGCCTTATCTAAAAACAGTAGAAAGCAAAGAAGATAAAGCATTTGAACAAAAAACCTTTGGAAAAGTAACACAATCTGAAGAAACTATTACGATGAGTGTGGATAAATTAGAAAAAAAATTACACATTAAACTATCAAAGAAAGAAAATGAAACAGGGAAAGTCGTAAGACGTACACCTGGTCGTCGTGTTGAAGCATTTAAAATCGGTGGAAAAACATTCACAGGTGTTGATATGCGAGAAAAACTTGATTTAAAATCGACAGATTTTGAATTAAAACGCGATGGAAACCAAGTAACCATTACAACAAAAGGATTCGGTCATGGAGTAGGAATGAGTCAAATGGGAGCTGGAGCAATGGCTGCAGATCATAAATCCTATGAAGACATTTTAAATCATTACTACCCAGGAGCAAAACTTGAAGGATTCGATTCATTTGTTGATACGTTAAAGAAAAACGAAGATTTGTTAAAGAAATTAAATGATTAACAAAGAAGATGATGAAAATTGCATCTTCTTTTTTTTATAAAAAAAGAACACAGTTTGCTGTGTTCTTGAATAATTACATAGTTTCTATGGCTTGTTTTTCTGCATGTTGTTGATGTAAAATATAAAGTTCACGAACAATCATCAAATTTAGTTCTTTTGCTTCTTTTTCAGAAACTAAGTCCATGTTCCAGTTAATTTCATGTTCTTGTCCAGAACCGATGAGTTCTATTTTGTTAAAGGATTTATTTAACGAAAAGCGATAAATTTCGACTTTCTCTTCATAATTAAGAGGGGTTTCAATTAAGTAAGTAGAAGAAAATGTCCCGTGAATAAGCGTTAGTTTATACGTCAACTTATCACTATCAGCTTGAATACTTTTGTCTTCCGTTTGTTTTTCAAAGGCATGAATCATATGCATTTTATCAACAATTTCTTTGGTTAATCGTGTTTCATCAATTGGAACGCCACCGCGAATAGACTCTTTAATTTTTTCCATTTTTTCATCGCGTTCTTGGTATTCTTTGCAAGAAACAGCATGTTTGAGAATGCGGCTATTTTTTTCAGCAGTCATTTGTTTAATTTCTTTTTCCGCTTGTTTTTCCATTTTTTCTGCTTCTTTAAGAGCAGCTTTTTTTTCTTTTAAGATTCTTTCTGCTTCTAAAAATTCATTCTTTTTTTGCTGAGTTTCTTTTGCAATTTCTTCCAATTTATGTACTTTATCTTCGATTTCCGTTGACAAAATATCAATATTTTCTTCTTCCTTTTCTAATAAAGCTTTATGCTCTTGAAGTGTTAAAGGTGTTTTCTCTTGCTCCTTTTCTTTTTTTAGTAAAGAGAATTTGCTACCCAATCCATTTAAAGTGAACATTTCTTTTTTAATCATCATACATTCCTCCATGTCATTTTTTTGATCCTTTTCGACTATTATATGGAGAAAACGACACCTGTCAATTTTATTTTTTATTTTTGATCAATCCATTATCCCGTTTGGGATAATGGATTGATTTAACCAGTGCTGATCGGTTTGAATATGATTTTTTCGTACAAATTTCGCGACAGAAGTTTTAAATTCATCATAGTGAAATGAATCTGCTAGCCGTACAACATATCCTTCTTGTTCTCCTCCGAACACAGAACGTTTGGTGGAAAGGGAACGTATCTTTTCTTCATCAAATAAGCCCTCATATAAAACAGGTGCGGTCGGAATTTGAAGCAATTGCGCCCATTCAAGCGTTTCATTCCAAGATAAACAATTATTTTGTTCATTCCATATGGAAAATAAATAGTAATAACTTGTGAGTTGTTTATAATAAATTGAATGTTTGGCGTACATATTTTCACCGCATAACCGCCAGTTTTTTGGAATATCATGAGAAATGGTTGCATGTAACATTTTTACCCAATGTCTAGAAGGGTGATCTTTGCTGTCAATACTTCGGGCGTGTAAATGATCATGATACATTGTACAATTTTCCCCGTCTAATTTTTCAGTCACAATGACTTCTTTTCCTAGAAAAAATGAGATGTTTTTTAATCGTTTATCATCATCTGTTGCTCCTTCTGACCAAGGAAGATGAAACGTTCGGGGATATTTTATATACTTATTCATAAACATGTCTCCTTTTTTTCATAATTTTTTGCAAAAATGATATAATAAAAGTATCAAACGTAGAAAGGGATGGTACCATGTCAGCAAAGATTTATTCAATGGAAGACTATAAAAAACAAAAAATGATAACCAAAGTTAAAAAAAATGAAAAAGTTAATATCCTTGTAAATGTGGTTTTAACATTTGGATTAGCGTTTGGATTTAGTGCGCTTGTTCTTGCCAACTCGTTTCAAACCAATCGATATCAATTGATTTGTTATTTAGTAAGTCTTGTTGTAATCGTATTTTCTTGTATCCATATAGCGAAAGTAATTTCGATTTTTAAAGATAATCAATTAGAAAAATATATTCTTTACTTTGAAAATTATCAAATGTTCATTACGATACTTGCAAGTTTTGCTGCATTATTTTGTTTAGTTACGTATGGTTCATGGTTGTTTAAATTTATAACTTTTCCATTATTTGCAGGTTTTGTAACATGGAATATCATACATACCGTTAAAACGGTCAAAAAGACACCTGATTTAGTAGAAAGAAGGCTATAGTAAGCCTTCTTTTTTTATTTAGCAAATTGATCAGCTTCTAAAAAGAAATAGAGGTTTGTTAGTTGATCAGCGCCAAGTAAATGGTAAATTTGATTCGCTCCTTCTTCTCCTCCGTAATTAATTAACATATGCATATCAATAAGATGGACAACATCAGATACAAACGATGAATCAAAACCTGCTTCTAGTAAAAAGTGACAAGCGATTTGCGCACTTACGTGTTCATGACCGAAGTAAGAATAATGTCCTTTTGCTTGTTTATAGGTTTTACAAAAAGGTTTTCCGCTATCGTGTAAAAGAGCAGCAAGTAACAGTTTCTCTTTGTCATTTCCTTCATAATACTCATAGATGTATTGCATCACATGAAAGGTGTGCTGACATAGTGGGAATTGATGATAAGGACTTTCTTGATCAAAAGCGTACATATCCGATAAAAAAGGGAATTTAAGTAAAAAAGTGCACAGCGATTCATAAGAAAAATCATGTTGAATAAAAGAAAGAATGTCTTCTTTTGTCGAACCGTGAGGAAAAGGAGTGTGAATAAGATGAACAGCGTTCCATCCTTCGTTTGGAAGAGGAAAGTGTAAATTTTTTCTCATTTTCATCATAATGGGTTCCTCGACTTTTCGTTTTCTTTGTTGATTGCGTTTTTGACAAAGTTCATAAGGGGTATCAAAATAATAGCATTCAGCAGGAGGATATCCAAATTTTTTCAATGCTTTCATTCGTTTTTCTCGGTCGATATTCGTTGCATCGATAATGACATTTTTATCTGCCGTTAAATGAGTGTTTGCACGTTTATAAAGTTCATAAAAAAGAAGAGATGTTTTCTTTTGTTTTGCATGACTGCCGAATAACTCCATACGCAAATCGTCGGTTGATAAAATAATTGCGTTTTCTTTTTTTGCGATGTCTTTGGTCATATGGGATTTTCCGCTGCCAGGAATGCCGATAGTATAAATAAGTTTACTCATGGTATCACGTCCTTTCGTGTTATAAAATAAGCTGAATGTTTTGTTCAAGTATTAATGCTTTTAAAGGTACATTGGTTACTACTAAACGAAGGCGCTCTTTTTGTAAAGCAAATAAAAATAACGAAATAATTTTCTTATTAATTGCTAACTCCTCGTAAAATTCGTCAAAAAGAGATTTAAAAGCAGCAGAAACCAACTGGTGCGTTTCATTAACTGAAAAAGTAAATAAAAAAGTACCTTCTTCAATAAAATTAATATGAAATGTAAAAATGGATGTATCGTTTATTTGATCTAGTTGTTTAAAGGAAATGTTTTTAACATTTTCACGTTGAATAAAAGAAGTAGAAGAAGGATGAAAATAGGTATCATATAAACATTCCCTTTGATCATGTGGAAATTGTCGAATGAGTTCTCTTATCTCTGGAAAAATTGTGTATTCGTCGTAACGATGTTCAATTTTTGGAGTATCCGCGCAAATTACATGAAGTTCTTTTAAATCTTCTAAGCGGTGAATAAATGAATGTCGTTTCATCCTATCCCTCTTTTCTTAAAACTTCCATCCGTCTTGAATCATTTGTGAAGCAAGTTTAGCAATATTTTTGGCATCGTCCAGTCCTCTATGGTGCGTTCCATCAAGGGGTATGTTATGCATAGCTAATGCTTTTTCCATTCCCATTGCTCTCTTTTTGTAAAAGGAACCATGTTGATGTTTAATACTGATATGTTCATCAGCAAAAGGATAAGGTAAGCGAAAATAGGTGCAAACTTGTTGAAATTGTTTTTTATCATAAAATCCCCAAGATGAAAAAAGAGCTTCATGTTTTTTAGAAAATGAATGAATATCCTTAATAGCTTGAGAAATAGATAGTCCATTATCTGCTTCTTCTTGGGTGATCGTCGTTAAATTCTTACAAAAATCACTTAAAATAGGGAAAACGGTAGGTTTAATACATGTTTGAAATTCATCTATAATCGTAAATGTTGAAGTATTCAACACGACGGCTCCTATTTCAATAATTTCAGAAAAAAAGCGCGGAGGTTCTTTTCCACGTTCAAAACATGTGGATTCTAAATCAATAATTAATAAGTTTTTCATAGAAGGTTCTCCTTTCTTTTTATCCTATTACTATTATATGCGATATTACATAACTTTTTCCAGTGTGATATAATAAAAAAAGAAAAAAAGGGGGAATTACATATGAAAAAGAAAAGTTTGGAGGAAACGCTTAAAGAAAAATTAGATGAAGGGGAAATGGAAGCGCTTCGGAAAATGGTGGATAAATGTCCTTCTCAATTGAAACAATTGATTAAAGAAAATGAAAAAGATGCGTAAAGCATCTTTTTTTATGAAAAACGTCGTTTCCATTTTTGGAAAATATTTTTTTGAATTTCTGATTTAAGGTGTACTAAGTCGGTTAAATAAGACTGAACAAAGGTGTCAAATAAAAGAATCAAACATTCTTTTTCTCGATCATAGAGTTCTAATGAAGCGTCTCGAATACGAGATGAATTTTTTTCTAACTGCTCGTTTGTTTGATATACAAAAGAAAATTCAAAAATGTTTTTGTTTTCTTTCAAATAAAACGTAAAATGAAAGATGTTATCATCTTTAGAAAAATAGCTGTAATCAGAATGAACAAGTAAAAGTTCGGGATCTAAAAATTTCAAATGAAGCAATTGATTTGTAAATAAAGGATCGATTTGAAGTAGTTTTAATCGACAACGTGTAAAAGTGTTGTTCCACTTTTCTTCCCAATTCATCGTATCATCCTTTCGAAATAAAATTCTTTACAAGTATAGCAGGTATTTGGAATAAATTGTTAAAATTTATAAGAAGGAGCGTGAGGAAATGGTTGCTACATCAATTTTAATGGCTCTGTTGCCTGTTGTAATTATAGTATTTGTCATTGCAGGGCTTGTATCAAAAAATAAAGAAAAAGAAGGTGAAGACATGTTTAAGCAATTATATGTTTATTTGGTTTTATTTGCAACGCTTATGATGAGTATTGGCGGAGCGATTGGGATTTTTATGAGCGCATCTGATGTTGTAAGTCCTAGTGGATATTATGAATCGTATTCGGATTATAAACAAAGCGCTCAATATGATGATAACGGAAAAATATTGAAAAAAAGTGAAACTGAACTTCGAAACGAATACAAACAAATGATTGAAGACGAAAAAGAACGCACAAAAGAGCAAGGAAAAAGCGGAATTGTGAAAAGTTTAGGATTTATTATTATTCCACTACCAATCTTTTTTATTTTCAACCGCATGAGAAAAAACAAAGAATGAACGTCCTTTGGACGTTCATTTTTTGTTGTATAAAAAGAAGTGTGTTCACATAAGCTAAGAAAAAATGGAGATAAGAGATGATGTTAGGATTTGACTTTGGGAAAATACATCATATTTACCGTATCCATTCGACATGGTGTATGAATTATGAAGGAATACGATTCGAAGCAGATGAATTAAAAATGATTGAATGGAGTATGCAAGAGTCCGATGATCGATACATATTAGAAACGTATAGTTATCAAAATCAATGGTATCCATTAAAAGTATTTCATACGGGGAACCTGCTCTATTGTACATTATGTGATACGCTTTTGCTTGAACCTGGAACATTAAAGTATCCAATGAACGGGACGGTTTGTCCTTATTTTGAATATACAGTCGATGAACTATTTTATGAGATGTTTACCAGCGGTGAACGTATTAAAATGATGCTGGAATTTCCAAACAGTCGCCCTATTTACTAAAAAAAAGAAGCTGCTAGCAGCTTCTTTACTTATTGAAATGTGTTATAAAACGGAATAAACGTTCCCCGTTCTTTTGTCATATCTAAAACAGAAAAGGTAATTTTCTTAAAACGATTTGTAAATGTTGGATTTTTAGTTAAAATGTCATGAAAATAATTTGCTACATCTTTTGGATCATTTTTAAAAACCCCTGCGCCAAATGCTCCAAGAACAAGCGCTTCATATCCTTGTTCTAACGCTACAGCTAAAATTTTTTCAATGCGCGTTTTCATAACAGAGTGAATTTGATTTAATTCATTTGGATTATTGTATTTTTTTACGACACCTGCATTTACGGCAGGAGAGGTTAAAAAGGAAACACAATAAGGTTTTTCTAAGAAATTTCCGTCATCATCTCGGAAAACAGGTACATTTGGAGAATAAATCATGTAATCACTATAAAGACCTGTTTTGATCTCTCGGTTATATTCGTACATTTCTTCATGTTCAAGAAGTGTTGGATACAAACCAGATGAACGAGCTAAACTTTCTTCTTGTGCAATAGCGCCTTTTAAAAATCCTCCTCCAGGATTACGAGCGGAAGCAAAGTTTAAACAAAAGACGTTATCAAAACCTTCATCTTTTAATCGTTTGGCTCCTTGAAGCGTTGTTTCGTTTTTTACTTCGAATTCCGTTTGAAATGTTCGCTTAGGTTGAATACGTTGTAATAACTCATCTGTATCTTCCTCTGTGTACAAGATCGTTCCACTTATAGACGCGTCTAATTCTTTTTTAATGGAAATACGCTTGTTTTGATTTTGAGGCGTATAATAAAATCCAAGGTCTGTAACTGTTACGGTTTCTTTTCCAATTTTAGCCATTTTCTCACGAATATGCATCTTATCTTCCTCTTTTCTATTTGGTATGTATTTATTATATAAGAAAAAAAGAAGAATAGAAATAAAAAACAGGTAGATTCTACCTGTTTTTTATCACAAAACCGTCATAAGCCATGTTCTGTATCTCCGTGGTGCAAACGAGGTTTCTCTCCCACTAAAGTGACAATCATCTATCTAATGACGAAGTCATTCAAAAGCTCGGTTCATTTCCGTTGCTTTCGTTCCCCTACCAAATTTGGGTTTCTCGCTCGAGGGGTTTACCGCGTTCCATCTTTTCCCTTTCGAAAAAAGTTGCGTTTCTGTGGCACCTTAGGGCTACAAATACCATAGCGCGGTGCACCTTAGGTATCTTCGCCGCCGTCATGTCTAAGACACGCCCTGCTTTATTTATTATGTGCAGGCACGAACACTACGAGCATCTCAGCTTGTGCGAGCATGGACTTTCCTCAACATTGAAAACAATGCCGCGATTGTCTCAGGTTTTGTATAATGACTATTATAGCACAAAAAGGTATGAAAAAAACAGTATAATTTTTCAAAAGTAAGAAACACTAATAAAAAACAAAAGAGGTGAAAAAATGGATTTAATGGAACAATTACAAGAAGCTGTTCGAAAAAAACAAATAAAGCAGCCATTTACCATGCAAGATTTTAAAGAATGGGTTGAAACATATAGCATTACTAAGCCATCAGGTCGCCCCTATTCTAAAAACTCCATTTACTCCTTTCTATCGAACTCTTCTAAGAAAAATGAAGATTCTTCGAATTTTAATCGCAAAGAATTAAATTCAAGAATTAATGATGATAATAAACAGGAATATTGGTTTGATGATCTTTTTGTGTATGAAGAAGACATGTATATGATTTAGATAAATATAATTTTAAGTCTCACTTTTGGGTGTGTTAATAGTTGTTGAGAAAAAAGAATGTATTGTTCGTAAATTTCGTTTGTTAACATGCCTAGATCAATATATTTTTCAAATCCCTGTACACTTGAGCAATCCCAACCTTTTTCTCTTTTTGGAAAGTAAAAACTTCTTCACGTAATACGTGAAGATGATTAAAGTAAGCTACATGTATATGCAAAATTGGTAAAGAAAAATCAGGTAGATTTGCGAGAGTAAGTTGATCCGTTTTAACCCAAATGATTTCACTAAGTGTTGGTTTTTGTATGTTCATAATAAAATTCCTTTCATATTTTTTAATTTTTAGCATAGACTGTTCATGCGGGGATGATGTTGAATGGTATGTCCTACAGAAAAAAACTCCACTTTTCCCTGCGGGTGGAGTTTTTATTTTTTTCCTTGTTTTCTTTTTTTATCATTGGATTTTTTGCTGGTAATGAAACGTGAAGATGGTTGTTTTTGGATCCATTTGATATATTTTTTAATTTGTTCATCATCTCGAAGTAATGAAATTGTTGATAAACGTAGTGCTAGTTCATGATTCGTATAAAGTGCATGGATATGCTTGTGACAACCTTTACAAAGATTGGCTGTAGGTAAATGAGTGCCACCTTCTTCTTTAGGTGTTAAATGATGAATCGTAAGTTCGAGTTCTTCTCGTTTACATAATTCGCATGTTCCTTTCATAAAATCATTCCTTTCATGTGTTTGCATTAAGTATAGCAAAAAAAGAATTGAATTTATAGATAAATATGGTAAATTAATTCAAATCATAAAGAAAGAAGGAATGAAAAATGAAAACAACTCTTTTTAACATTAATACACCCATCGTATTTACAGCAACAGAGAAAGCGAAACATGTACTATCAACTTTTTTCTTAGGATACGAAGAGTTATGGAAAGTGGATAAAAGCGGTGTATGTTCTATGCAATTGTGGGAAGTAATGAAAGTTTTTGCAAATAATGTGACAGAAGATGGATCCATTTTATTTGAACAAATTGAAATTAATATGAACCAACTTATTTACGTTAAATTAACGGAAAGAGGAGAAAAAGTTTTGAAACAAAAAGATTTTGGATTATTTACGCCTAATGAAGAAGGATATTATGTCATGGAAATGTGGCAAATTATACGAATTTTTGGAAATGAAATGCACATGGGTGTGGATATATTGTTTGAAAAAAATGTAATAGAAATTCCTGTTCTTTCTTAAAACAAGACACTACATGAAAAAGAAACGCTTAGTTAAGCGTTTCTTTTAAAAATACATCGATTGACTTTGTTTCTTGTTCGCCTGTAGCAAAGTTTTTCACGGAAATCATATCATCTTTCGCTTCATCTTCGCCCATAATAAGTGCAAATAATGCATTTTTTCGATTCGCCACTTTTAATTGAGTTTTCATTTTTTTCGATCCAAAATCCATTTCAACTCGGTACCCTTTTTGACGAAGTTTTTGTGCGATATTCATTTGCTTTAATTTACTTTCCTCATTGGTCCACACGAGAAAATAATCAAGTGTTGGAATATCATTCTTAATGATGTTTTGATTTTCAAGTATAATGAATAATCTTTCTAGTCCGATCGCAAAACCGATACCAGGTGTTTCTGGACCATTCATTTCTTCGATTAAACCGTTATATCTTCCGCCACCACAAACAGTTGATTGTGCTCCGATACTACTTTCAATAAATTCAAAAACCGTTTTCGTGTAGTAATCTAATCCTCGAACCAATCTAGGATTTTCTTCGTAGGAAATAGAAAAATTATCTAATCCTACTTTTACGCTTTCGTAATCTTCTTTACAAGTAGAACATAAATAATTAGATAAAATAGGTGCTTCTTTTATCTGTGTTTGACAGGTGTCATTTTTACAATCAAATACACGAAGTGGGTTTCGTTCTTTTCGAGTAAGACAATCTTCGCATAAATCATCGCATGTGTTTAAAAAAGAAATCAAATCTTGTTTAAATGCGGTTCGACATGTTTTGCAACCGATTGAATTAATTTGAAGTGAAACATTGGTTACATTTAATTTTTTTAAGAATACATCAATCATTGAAATCATTTCTGCATCTGCAAAAGGATTATCAATCCCTAACATTTCAGCGCCAAGTTGAGTAAATTCGCGTTGTCTTCCAGCTTGGGGACGTTCTTTTCGGAACATAGATCCTTTATAAAACAAGCGTTTTGTTTCATTTGGATTTGCATATAATTTATTTTGAATGTAACTTCGTGCAATACTGGCTGTTCCTTCTGGACGAAGAGCTAACGTTTCCTTTTCTGTTGTCAGTGTAAACATTTCTTTTCGGACGATATCGCTTGTTTCTCCTACGCTTCGTGTGTAAAGAGAAGAAACTTCAAACGTTGGAAGAATCATTTCATCAAAACCAAATGAATTGCATACCTCGACGAATGTTTTTTCAATACTGCGATATAACTCAGATGAAATGTTTGTATTGCTATAAACTAACGGTAAATAATCTTTTGTGCCTTGATAATTTTTAAATGTCCCAATGGGCTCACTCTCCTTTTTAACTAGTAGTTCCATTATAACATATTTTTAAACAGAAAACATCATTGACAGAATTGTTTTTCTAGATAAGATGAGTAAAAAGGAAGGTGAGGAGTGTGAGTAAAAATATTATAGCAACATGTGTGTTTGCTATGTTTTGTTCGTTTTTAATGGTTTTAATGCCAATGATCGGAGACGGATTAGATGAAGTATGTGTATATCGATCGTATGATGATACGTTAATGGATACGGAAATAAGACGTTCAGGATATAAATTTCCTTTATTATGTGAAAATAAAGATGTGATTGGTTTATTTACAATAGGTGCATTAGCAGTCGGAGGAGCGGTAGGTTCGTTTATGTTGGGACGAAAACATATAACGCCTTTTCAACGTAAACGAGAAATGCTCGGGAGTGTTGGTCTTTTAATTGCGCTTTGCATTATTGTAAATGTGACAATTAAAGAAACATTACCTGAAATGACGCCTGTTGTGTTTTTCTTTTCATTTTTAAATTTATTATTTGTTCAATTAGGGGCATACGAAAAAGTAATGGAAAATAAACAAGTGTTTAATTTGATTTTGTTTTCACTTATTGTATTTATTTTTTTGGTTTTATTTTTATTACTATTATTATCAAGGGTTTTCTAGAAGCTTACTTATTAGTAAGTTTTTTCTTTTTTTTCTTTTGAAAAAAAACTATGGTAAAATAAAAGCAATAGAAAGAGAAAAGAGGGAGAATAATGGATGAAGTGGTGAAAAAATGGCTTATTCAACAAGAAAAACATTTTAAATCGTTGCATTTGACACCAACTAAGAACGGGAAAGGGTGGAAAACCGATAAAAAAATCGTAACATGGGATGAAGAATTATATCAGGTGTTACAACGTTATTTTGCTGATTGTTCCTTTTTATATTGTTATAAAGTGGAAAGTAAAGCGGGAAAAGAAAAAATTCATTACATTGATTTTCAATTAAATCAACGCATGTACCGATTTTATTTTTATTGTGATGAAGGTAAAACGCTAACTTGGCAAATTATTATCAAAAATGAAGAAATAGGAACTTATTTTCAAGAATTTCGAAATATTGAAAAAGAAGAGTTGGAAAATTTATATCAAAAAGTACGAAAAGTAATTGATATGATTAATCAAATGCCAATGTATCGTGTTAAGTTAGCCATTAAAGAAGTGGTATTAGGTGAAGAAGAAGAGGAAAACTTAAATTTTTTTGACTGTTTAAGGAAAATGGACATTTTAGAAGAATAAAAAAAAGATTCGTTATGGATCTTTTTTTGTTTGAAAAAAGAAGGGGTGGGAAAAATGGGGAAAATAAAAGTGAATGTTGTTATTTCGCCTAGTGAAGAAGCAGGGTTTGAAGTGTCTGTTTATAAAACAGAAAATGAAGAAAAGCGTTTATTGGTTTTTCCAGCGAAAAATGGTGAAGAAATAGACGATATCATACAAGGTATTATTCGTCCCATTTATCAAGTGGAAACCGTAAATAAAAGTGAAAACCCTGTAAAATCGTGTGTAGTAGAAGAAGAAGAGCAAATAGAGAGAATCGATATTTCTTCTGTTTTTCAGCCAAACTGTGTAACGTATGCCATTCCTGTTAAAAAGTTTGAAAATGAAATAGTTAAATGGTTGAAAAATCAACGAAACATAGACGTTACGTTTGATATTAGCTATGAAGGACCTGATGATTATGGGTATTTAGGCGATATTTATGTATCAATTGACGAAAGTAAAACTTCTATTGAAAATGTCGATAAAATGAACGAATGTTATGGTGAAGAACGATTATTACAAAACATATTAGAAGATTTCTTTTTTGTGAAAGAAATCAGCTATGATTTTAACATTAACACAGAAGAACTCATTGTACATATAGCTTATGAAACATTTTTAAAAGACCTAAAATAGGTCTTTTTTTTATTTAAGGAAAAATGTGGTAAAATATAAACAATACAAAAGAAAAGAGGGAATGATGGATGAGGAACATGAAAGAAGAGTGGGAAGTTGATAAAAGAATTATAGGGCAAAAATGGAACCAAACCATATTTGAAACACTTCAGTTATTTTTTAAAGATGCTGATTATCTGTATTGTTATGAAATATATACACCTAATACCATTTCGTATGTTGATTTTTCGTTAGAAAAAACGCCACTTCGTTTTGCGTTTTTCTTGGAAGGGAAGAAAATAAAGTGGGCGTTATCTGTAAAAGAAGGAAATAGTCTTTATTTCAAAGATTTTGATCATTTGAATCCAACGATTTTTGACAAAATCGTTGAAAAAAAGAAAATACTGATAGAAATGATTAAAAACGTACCTTCGTTTCGTGTCAAAATAGCATTAAAAGAGATTGAGATAGATGAAGGAAAACGCCTAAATGAAAAATTTCTTGAAAGGATGAAAGAGTTATGAATGTAGTGGAAAAATGGAAAGAGCGTGAAAAAAACGAAAATACAACGATTCGTGAAATAACAAATGGATTTGAATATGAGAGCGGTGATACGCTTTTATGGAACGAAGAGATGTATCAAGGAATTAGAAATGATTTTTCAGAATGCGAATATGCATTTTCTTATACGTACCACGATAAAACACAAAATGGTTATTATTACTATCTTGATTTTTTGTATGAAAAAAAAGAATTAAGAATTGAAATTGTAGAAGTGAAAAAGGGTCATGTTTTGTATTTAGAACCTCACATTGTATGTTTTAATGAACGATGGAGTAGAATGTATGATCAAGAACTGCTAGTTATTTTGAGCAAAATAGAATCTATGAAAAACTATTTATGTAGCCTCCCTAAATACCGAGTAAAACATGCCGTTTATAATATAATGAAAAAAGAACATTCCTATAGTTTTGAAAATGAAATAAAAAAAAGAAACATTGAATTTTAATGTTTTTGACTTACAATGATCAAAAACAAAGAAAGGAATGAATTTTATGTTTCGAAAACGAGAAAAGAAAATCACGGAGAAAATGATGCAATATATTTACGATCAACATCAACAACAAATTCCTGGGTTTGAAGTAGAGCCTGTGAAATGGGGTTGGTTAAATGTGGGTTGGAATTACTATGGAGAAATAGTGGAAAATAATAAACATTATTATATTACAACAGCTCATTATTTGTTTACAAAAAATCATCCAGTGGAAGTGTTTGTGGATGATGGAACGGGATTAAAAAAAGATGAACAATGGTTATCTTCGTTTTTGAAAAGACATTCTAAATAAGTAAAAAGACCTTTTATAAAGGTCTTTTTTTATGAAAAAATTGACAACTTCATAAAAGAAAGTATGATGTGAACAAGAGGTGAGAACATGATGAACACAATTTTAACATTGTTAATTTTGCTTGTACCAACAGCCGCTGTTATTTGGTTTGGGTATAAAAAAATCCACAAAAAAGGGCAAATATTTTTCTTTCGTATGCACTCTATTACAAGTATTTTTTTTGGAATGATTGCGATATCGCTGGCGCGAAGTGTCGTAATAGATTCTAGCACAACCATGGCTGTTCAATTTGCTTTTGTTGTGATGATTTTTCTTCAAATTGCCCTACTTTTTTTATGCGTCTTTTTGCAAAAAATGATTGATAAACGAAGCAAAAAATAAAAAAGAACTAAAAAGTTCTTTTTTTACCGAAAATAAATTTTCGAGTTATACTAGATAAGTAATAAAATTCCATTTCCTGAGGAGGAACAAGAAATGAAACAAACTGACTTATACACAGCTATCAATATGACAGAAGAAGAGATCGATTTATACGAAGGAGTAGAACGTGTGAAATTAAATGTTTCTGAAGTAGCTAGACGCGTAAAAGAAGAAGAAGGATTAAGTAAAGAAGAAATGGCAGCGAAAGTTCAGTTAGAAGAAAAGAAATTTCAAGCCATTTTAGAAGGTGGAAATGATTCATTTTCAGATATTTGTTTATATCTTCGCCGACTTGGATATGAATTTGACATCAAAAAAAGAAAGTAATAGGTACATAAAACATCATGAATATTTGTTCATGATGTTCTTTTTTTCACAAAACGTTCATATATTGAATGTATAAAGTGGTGAAAGGATGATGGAAATGAAAGATCGTTTTCCGTTAGTTGCGTTAATGGTGTTAATTATTGTCACACTTATGTGGACGTTTGTTCCATTTGCGAACTTTTTAGTACCTTTTATGATTGGGAATATGTTAGAAACAACGATTGTATTTACAATAGTGATGACATTAATTGCATCTTTTTTGATTATCACGTATCTTGTATTGGATAAAAAGAAAAAAATCAACAAAGAACAATAAACGAAACGCGATGCGTTTCGTTTATTTGTTTAAAAAATGGGTAACATACATACTATATAAAAGAAAAGGAGCAAAAAAATATGAAAATAACTCATAAAGAAGCGGTAGCAATTTACAAAGAATATCAAGAAACAAAAAAAGAATTTGAAGAAGAATTAAAAAAAGATCTTCCAAGTGAAGAAGAACTTCCCACTTTTCACGCTAAAATTGGGACAAGTTGTTTTTTTGATTTATATCATGTTGTACAAAGATATAAAAGCGAAGATGAAATGGAAAGATGGAAAGAAGAATGTATAACAGGAAAAAAAGAAGCAGAAGATGAAGAAATGGAACAAGCCTATCAAATTTGGATGAAAGACTTAGAACAAGCGGAGAAAAAATACAAAAAAATAATGCGACATGTTTCTTATTTTTCCCAGCAAAAATTTCTTGAAAAAAAGCGTAATAAACTACAAAGTGTTAATCAAAACAAATCGATGAGTGTCTTTTTTAAACGATATATAGAAGAAACGCCTGTTTTTATTTGTGAAGATATTTTAAAAATGGAGAAAAAAACTGATCAAAAAAGATTAGTAGAAGATTTTTTTGATGCGTATAGTCGAATAAAAAATCATTTTCATGCACTTGAAGCTAAAATGCATGATTTTCTGAAATATGAAAATGATATGAAAAAATTAAAAACGTATTACGATGCAGAAGAGATTATCGAAAAAGAAGGAATGAAACGATTTACCGCTTCTACGATTACAAAAGGAATCATTTCGACCTTTATTGAATCCAAGGAAAGAAAACTAATCGAAAAAAATAAAAAAATAAGCAAAATAGAAGAAGAAATTAAAAAAGATTGTCAATTAAAAGAAGATTTGTCATTGTATAAAAAATATAACGAGAGCGATGATCAAGGATACATTTATATTATACGAGAATATAAAAGCAATACGTATAAAGTAGGACGTTCTAGAACCATTAAACGAAGAAGTGACCAATTCCGAACAAAGCTTCCATTTATGTGGGAATATGTAGCAATAGTGCCTGTGGATCATTATGTCAAAATAGAAGCAGAATTGCATGTGCTTTTTCAACATTACCGCGTAGAAGGAGAGTGGTTTGCATTTGATGCAGAAAAGTTAAAAGAGTGTTATGAAAAGCTAAAAGAATATCATCAAAATTTTAAAGATGTGAAATAACGCATCTTTTTTATGGTAAAATGAGAGTAGAAAAAAGTATATGGAGAAAGTGGTGATAAAGGTGGAAAAGATGAAAAAAGAATGGATAAACGGAGCAAGGGAATATTGGAATAGTAGAAATGAAAATATTGTGGAAGTGGAAGATGGATATATCATTCATCGAACAAAACGAAATTGGGAATCTCATATCTATGAATATGTGAGTGGGATTATGAACGAATTAGATTACTTATATTGTTCCTCGCGTAAACTGTCGAAAGATTCAAAAATTTATTATATCGATTTTATGTTTCATGAAAAAGAATTTCGATTTTTATTTTATGAAGAAGAAAAACAAATTATATGGAGAACGATTTCTTATGTTGAAAAAAGAGATTTTTTTGAAGAAAATTTTGATAATTTAACACATGAAGAAATTAAAATGTTGTATCAATATACGAAAAAATTATACGACTATGTGCGTCAATTTCCTTCTTATCGTGTTAAAATAACAACAGGTGCAGTAGAAATAAAAGAATCGTGTTCACTTTTTGAAACATATGAATCTTTAACGAAAGAAGGGAACTAAATGGAACAGATGATGGAAAAATGGATGAAAAAAGAAAAACGAAATGCAGAAAAATGTGGTTCATCAATCGTGTTTTTTGATAAGGGATTTGAACGCGATGGCAGAAAAATTATGTGGGAAGAACAATTGTATGATCTTTTTCAAGAGGTTTGCGCAACAAGTGCATATTTTTACTGTTATTCTTGTTATCCTACGGGAAAATTAATTAACTACGTAGATTTTAATATAGATAAAGAACATTATCGTTTTTTCTTTTATAATTGGGGAGATCTTATACAGTGGAATATAGTAGTGTATGATGGGAAAGGGTCTTATGTGGATGAATACCATCGTCTTTCAACTGAAAAATTAACAAAATTAGCTGTTAACGTGAAAAAGATGGTTTCATTGATGGAAAAAATCCCTAAGTATCGTGTTAAATTAGCAATAAAAGAAGTACAAATAGAAAAAGAAAACAAATTTACGCAGATGCTAAATGAACTAGAACATAAAACAGAAGTATATTAACTTCTGTTTTTTTTAAAAAGAATAGACTATGATATAATGACTAGTAATACAAGGGGTGAAGGGAAGGATGAACATGAAACACAAATGGTTAAAAGAACGAAAAGAAGACTTGGATTCAAATGAATACATATTGGAGTGGGAAGAAAAATTATACAATGATGTTTTGGCTTATTTTACAGAAGAACAAACGCTGTATTGTTATTCAGATTATTTTTTAAACAAAAAACATTATTACATTGAATTTTATTTAAAACATCAGCGCTTTCGTTTTTATTTTTACGAGAAAAATAAAAAAATAAACTGGAAAGTCCTTATCAAAAACGAAAAAGATCATTATTATTACAGTCACTTTAACGAAATTTTTCCTGAAAATGTGGAAGAATTACATAAAAAAGTGAAAACATTGATTTCTGTTATTCGAAACAAATCCATTTATCGGATTAAACACGCTATGAAAGAAATTGAATTTGAGCAAACAAATGACTATGTAGAATATATAAAAAAAATGAAAAAAGAGGGAAAGAGATGAAAAAACATATAGAAGAATGGATAGAAAAAGAAATCATACGATGGGGAAATGTTGAAACAGTTAAAAGAATAAAAAACGGCTTTATACAAAAAAACGCGGAAGTGTTATGGGAAGAAGAAATATATCAACAAGTTATTCCTATTTTAATAAATTGTCAGGAAATGAAATGTTATTCAGTTTCTTGGGATAAAAAAGAAAAAAGATATTACATTGATTTTTTTTGGAAAAATAAAGAATATCGGTTTCATTTTGGATATCGTCCAAAAGAAAAAGAAGTAGATTGGAACTTTTTTTTACTCGATCGAAATGAAGAAGAGGAAGAAATAGAAGAAATGCTGGAAGAAATAATTCCTCTTAAAGAAAAAATAAGAGAGGTAATTTTCATTTTTATAAACATGCCTAAATTTCGCGTGAGATATGCGATTAAACCTATTGAAATACCATAAAAAAGTATGAGTTTAAAAGCTCATACTTTTTTATGGTACAATAAAGGGGAAATAAATAGAAAGTAGGGTAAAAAAATGGATGAAATGATAAAACAATGGAAAAAAGTAACAGAAAAAGTATGGAAAAGTTCAGGGAATGACTTAAAAGAAATAGAAAAAGGGTATGCCTTGTATGAAGGAAGTATTGAATGGGAGGAAGATGTGTATAAAGAAATGATTTCATTGTTTGATTCATGCGAGTATGTATATTGCTACGTAATAAAAAGAAATCGCTCAACTCAACATTACATTGATTTTTCTTGCAAGCAGAAAGAATATCGAATTGTATTGTGGGAAGAAAGCAAAGAAATAAATTGGAATGTTATTCCGATTAACACAACGACAAGATTGCAAGACTTCGATCAAAAAGAATTAACATGGCTCTATAATACCATGATGAATTTGCTAGAAAAAATGAAAAAAATGCCCAAATTCCGTGTAAAAATGGCAATAAAAGAACTAACAATAGTAGATAGTAGTCCTTTTTTTAACGTTTTGAAAAAAGCGGGAATAACAGTAAAAGAAAGAAGGGGAAAAGATGCGATCAGCTAAAGACATTTGGTGCGAAAAACAAATAAAATGGATTCAAAAAGATTATCAATTTTCACTGATTGATGATGGGTTTTATATTTTAGGGTATGGAATTAATATCATTTGGAATCAAAAAATGTATGAAGAAATATCTTCTATTTTTTCAGATTGTGAAGATGTATATTGTTATTTTTACTACGTAGGAAAAGAAGGTAATAAAATTCATCAAATTGACTTTTCATTTGAAGGTCATCATCTCAACTTTTCTTTTTGGTTAGAAAAAAATAAATTAAAATCAAATTTATCGATTAAAGGAGAAAGTGGAAATAAATCGTCTATTAACATGTTACGTTTATCAAAAAATGAGGAGGAAATATTACAAAAAAAGATAGATCAAGTTATGAACTATGTAAAAAAGCGACCAGAATATTGCATTAAACTGATTTTAAAAGAAATGGAAATCGAAGAAAATGATTTTTTTACCCATGAAAGGGAGAATGAACATGGAACGGCATAAAAAGCAATGGCTAAAAAAAGAAAAAGATAAATGGGAATATGCTGGATTACAATTTTCAGACAACGGATATGAAATGATGGACGAAAAAATCTATTGGAATAGCGAATGGTTTCATTTGTTATATGAACATTTTTCAAAATGTAAAGAATTTTATTGCACCATTGCTGAGTGGGGGAATGAAAAGCGGCATTATGTTCAATTTTCTTATGTTGGTTCAACTTATCAATTTGAATTTTTAAAAAAAGAAACAGGTTTGTTAGAGTGGGATGTGGCTGTAAAAGAAAAAGAAGATAGAGTATATCATCGTATGTTTCGAAATATACAAGATGATGTTCTGATTCAAGTAAGTAAGCGAGTTGAATTAATTCTTACTATGGTTACAAATATGCCAATATATCGCATTCGTTTGGTAACAGGGCAGTATTATTTAAATGAAAAAAATAATGTTCTATTATTTGAACTTGTAGATCAAATAATAGAAAAAGGATGAGGAAAGTGGAAAATGCATTAAAACAATGGTTGGACGAAATGACCATTTGGTGGGAAACAGAAGGAGAACAAATTGAATTATTTAAAAATGGTTTTTATTATGAAAATGAAAAAACAACATGGGTTCAAGAATTGTACAATGAATTAAGGGACTGTTTTTCTGACTGTGAACGTTTTTATTGTTATGAAATTAGACAAGAAGAAGAGAGGACATATTTTGTTGAGTTTTCGTATCTTGAAAATAGGTATCAATTCTTTTGTTTTAAAGAAAAAGAAAGAACTGAAATTTTATGGGATTTCTATATTGAAAAGGAAGATCCAAAAAAATCTTTTGGTGGAAATTTTAGAAAAATTGAAACAGATGTAATGCTTCATTTAAAACGAAAAATAGAAAAAATTCTTTTAACTATTCCTAAGATATGCGAATATCGTTTGAGATGTTCGTTAAATCTTTTGCAAATAGAAAATACAGATAGAATAAGGTTTTTTAAAGAATTGAATAAACGATTTGATAACTAAGATATTATATGAAAAAAACACGTCTAAGGGCGTGTTTTTTAATTAGTACTAGAAATTTCTTTGAAAAAGAAAAAGGTTTTTTTGTTCGTACTGCGGGATGTTGTAAAACATGTTTAGCAAGAATATCAAGCGTATAAGGCAAAGGTTTAAGTCCGTAGGAAATAGCTATATTTGCATCATGCTTATAAAGAAATCCATCACTTAATTTTAAAACGTCTAAACCAAACGTTATGTCTTCTATTTTGTTAATGTTATAGTATATCCGAAGACGATCTGCTTCTAGAATATAATTTTCATCTTTTTCCATACCAATGATGTTAATAACGTTCATCTTTATCCCTCTTTTCTTTAGTCATTCTCTTCTATTTTACTGTATAATAGAAAAGGAAAGTGTAAAAAAAGGAAAAAATAAGCATGGAAAGCAATTAGGAGGAATCAAACATGAACCAATTAAGCGATTTTTTTATTAAAATGATTGAAGCAAACCAAGTACCAGGACCCTATCGGTTCGGACCGTTTACAGACACTTTACTTGCAATGGTAAAAAAAACGGGAACGAAATATGAAGCATATTATAAAGAAGTAAATGGAAAAATAACGCTTGTGCGTTCAATACCAAAAGATATCAATATGGTATCGATTATTATGGCTCCTTATTTGGCAGATCAAGTTGGTAAAAGTCCTTTTGCCAAAGCGGAAGCGGAATATATGTTTAAAAAAATGGAAAAAAACCTTTCAAAAGATCAATATGATCACGGAATAAAAATGATTACATCGTATGATGAATTTACAGAAGAAGAACGAAAACAATATAATTATTACAAAACGTTGTTTTTGAAAATGAAAAAATGAAAGGAGAATATTTATGAAACTAAAAGAAATACTGATGGTTGAAAGGGATTATAATGATATGATAGATGATCATTATCTTGAAGTGTATGTGGATGCGATAAAAAATGAAGAAGTACTTCGCTCACGGGCTATTTATATTAGGAGAGGAGAAGATGGCTTTTATATTTTTACCGTCGATTTTAAAGAAGAAAAAGAACGGGAAAAAGTGCAAGCATTAATTGAATCCATTGTGATGCATAAAGAAGTTCGTACAAAAGCAGCGCTCCTTCCTTTAAATCAAAACAATGTGAGCAAGAAAAATTATTTTATCAAACATGGAGAGAAATTAAATAAATGAACTAAAAAAGGGAATGAATATTTTTGATAGATATTCATTCCCTTTATGTTATTGATTCAATTGTATTCTCCATTGGACTCTCCTCCTCGTGTATTTCTACTACTTAAATATCGGTACCTTTTCGATGATGACGATAAAGGTCTTTTATTTTCTTGATATGCTCTTCATTGACTTTGGTGTACGTTGCGGTAATAACCCATCCTTCATCCCATTTTTCATCTTCTGTTTTTCGTTTTACTTGTTTTCCTACTACTGCGAATTTCTCTTCAATCCACGATACATCCACATAATTTTCTTTTTTCATCTGACACTGTACATAATACATCATATTAATCACCTCTTATTTTAAAATGGCGCCCCCTGTTTGATTCGAACAAACATTGTCAGATTAGAAATCTGATGTCCTATCCTATTAGACGAAAGGGGCAAAAAATGAATGAATTTTTAAGAGGATGCTTAAGCATTCTTTTTTTCTTGCAATAATTCTTTTGCTAACCAATCTATCCCTTTGTGCATTAAAGCGGAATTTTTCTTATCAAGGCTTCCTATTAATGTATGAACCATGTTTAAAATGATCTCATCAGATACTTGACTATTTCCGTGCTTTTTTAATGCAAGTAACAATTGATTTTTTAGTAGCTGCTTTTCTTCTTGTGTTAGTTTTTCCATTGTAATTACTCCTTTTTTTAATGGCACCCTCGGAGAGATTCGAACTCCCGACTGACGATGGTCCGAAGCCATCCGCTCTATCCACTGAGCTACGAAGGTATAAAAGGCACGTACGGGACTTGAACCCGCAGAATATCCTGCTTGAAAGGCAGGTGACTTTCCCAATTTGTCTAACGTGCCATAATGGCTCGGAGAGCTGGAATCGAACCAACATTGCAAGATCCAAAATCTTGAGTCCTACCTTTAGACGACCTCCGAATAAAATAGAAAATATTTACACAACGCATTTAGCGATGAAGTATAATAAAGAAAATAAACAAAGAAAGCGAGCTGGGAAAAATGATAAAGCTATTACAAAAAACGTTTCAAAATAAGAAAGTAAAAAGTATTCAAAAGCATCCAAGATTCGTTAATGACCTTTCAAAAGTGCGAATTGAATTTGGCGAATATAGCCGTACCCGTGGTGTAGATCGCGATTTTTCTATTCTTTTTAATTCAAATTTGAAATATAAAGTTTATTTAGAAAATGTAAGTATTCGATTTGATAAAAATAACAATGTGGTTTTATCAGGTAAAGACGTCAAAACAAAACAATTTTTTTTCTTGAAAATTCCTAGTGAAACGATTGAATGGCGTCATTTTCAAATTTCTAATGTTCTAGAACCTTGTGTGAACGGTTTCTTGGTAAAAGATAATCAATTTAATTTAGACATTCAATTAAAAGGTAAAAACAGTTATCTTATTTACTGTGATCACTAAACGACTTTATGTAAGTCGTTTTTTTCTTTTTTTAAAAATGGTCGGAATGACACGATTCGAACGTGCGACCCCGCGCCCCCAAAGCGCGTGCTCTACCAAACTGAGCTACATTCCGATATGGTACCCACGGTGAGATTTGAACTCACACCTGTATAGGGTCTTAACCTATTGCCTCTGCCAAGTTGGGCTACGTGGGCATAAAAAGGGCGATTGACGGGGATTGAACCCGTAACCTCCTGAGTCACAATCAGGCACTCTAACCAATTGAGCTACAACCGCCATGATTAGCGAGAATTGTTTTTTATTTTCAACAGTTTCTCGCTATAAGTTTAAATCATCTTCATCACTACTCATTTGTGTGATACCTCCTTTTAGATTACAAAGTGTTTAAATTCTCCAATCGTAATATTTTCGCCAATTTTACCAATCGCTTGATTAATTAGTTCTTGAACAGTTATACTTGGATCTTTAATATAACCTTGAGATAAAAGTTCATTTACATCACTAGGGTTTGTTGCTCCAACTTGCATAGCAATTGTATTAGCAAGATTAATAAATGTGTCATTTTTTGCGACAAAATCTGTTTCACATTTAACTGTAACCATTGCACCCATTTTTTTATTTCCATGAACATACGTTGCGACAATGCCTTCATTTGTTGCGCGATCTTGTTTTTTTTCTGCTTTTTTTCCGAGTTTTTGAATAAGCATTTCTTTCGCTTGATCAAAATCTCCGCTTGTTTGTTTTAAAGCTTTTTGGCAATCTAACATACCAGCTCCTGTCACTTCTCTTAATTGTTTGATTAATTCTTTCATGTTAATGCCTCCTAATTTAGATGGTGGGAGTAGGGGGGATCGAACCCAACCCTAATCATAATTAAAAGTTATGTGCCTCACCACTAGGCTATACTCCCATTTGGCTGCCGAGGTAGGGATCGAACCTACAAAATACCCAGAGTCAAAGTCTGGAGCCTTTACCGTTTGGCTACTCGGCAATAATGTGATGGAACGTACAGGGCTTGAACCTGTGACCTCGGAGTTAAAAGCTCCTTGCTCTACCAACTGAGCTAACGTTCCGTATTTCTATACCTCCTGTTTAATCTTCACGTAATATGGTGAATTGTTTAATGGTAGAGAAATCATCTACAATGGATTCACTAAACGTTAATTTCCATTTACCATCTTTTGTTTTTTCAAAATAAATAAATTCGTTGTCTGTTTTCACACTTGCTGCTTTACTGATTTCAAGTTCTTTTGATTCTTTCCCGTTATTATGTTCAATGATTAAAGAACATTTCATAATATTCACTCCTTTTTAAATGGTGGAGGATGACGGGTTCGAACCGCCGACATTCTGCTTGTAAGGCAAACGCTCTCCCTGCTGAGCTAATCCTCCAAATTGGCAGCACGTACGGGACTTGAACCCGTAGAATATCCTGCTTGAAAGGCAGGTGACTTTTCCAATTTGTCTAACGTGCCATTTTTTCAATATAAAAAGACTACGATAATGCTCGTAGTCTTTAAACAATTTACTTCGATTGAAATAAATCATATAGGATATGTGTAAGTAAAACGTATGATCATACTGTGCATATGATACGCCTATCCTATACCTCCTTTGTATGCCAAAGGATGTTTAAAACTACGTGTGTATGAAATTTTTGTATGAGAAAGAAGCCATTGTTGAAGACGCATTTCGACTCTGGGTTGATGCTGTTCTTTACGCTCTAGTTTAACTTGTTCAATTACTTTCTTCATGTTCATACACCTCCTAATTTTTATGTTATGTTTTTTTTAAAATATCCAATCGTTTTTCGTAAATAATCCAAGCGTTAGGAAAATCTTGTTTAATAAGATGCTTTCCTTCTCTTGCGCTTTTGACAAAAAGACGGACTTCGTAATAAGTGATTTTGTAAGTGTCAGGATAAATTCCTGATTCGCAAACAAATTCAAATTCAAACCAATGTTCGCGTTTGTTTTTTTCTTTTTTGTTTTGGTTTCTCATAATCATCTGGCGGTAGGGCTAATGTTTGGACCGCCTAAAGCCCTCTTTGAAATGTGTTAAATGGTGGAACATAGCGGGATCGAACCGCTGACCTTCTCAGTGCAAGTGAGACGCTCTCCCAGCTGAGCTAATGCCCCATTGGTTGCAGAGGATGGAATTGAACCACCCACCTTCGGGTTATGAGCCCGACGAGCTACCACTGCTCCACTCTGCTATAATATGGCTCCGCAGACAGGATTCGAACCTGTGACCAATCGGTTAACAGCCGATTGCTCTACCACTGAGCTACTGCGGAATAATAAAAAGACTACGAATTTTCGCAGTCTTTAAGATTTGTCTGTACGACAAACGATATAGGTTTGTAAAAGTATATGGATGTGTTAAATCCTGGAGACTATACTTTTTCCTCCTATCTCAATGTTCCCTAAAGAAACATTCTTAAAGCTACGTGTGTATGAATTTTGGTTATGGAAAAGAAAACCTTGTTCTGGACGTACCTCTGCTCTTGGTTGTTGCTGTTCTAGTTTATGATTTACTACCTTTGCCATTTCATACACCTCCTCGTGTTTTTAAAAGTTTAATTTTAATTTGATTTGTTAGTTCCAGTATATACCATATTTGGTAATTTTGTCAATACTCTTTGTTCTTTATTTTCTTCTTTTTTTGTATTTCCTTTTTTATTTTTCACTTTTTTTCCAATTATTTTAAAATTCTTATACAATAGAGAAGAACAAATAAAAGAAAAAAGGTTGGGATAACATGAAATCTTCATTAATAAATAGTCTTAAAAAAGATCTAAACGATATGAAAGAAGAAGCGAAAAATCTTTTTACGGTAAAAAAGACCATTGTATCTTCTATTTTGCCAGCTATTCTCACATATTACGATATTACGCAATATATGAATGATCAAGTAGGAACAGTAGAATTTCTAGCGCGTATCGGTGAATATCTAATCCTTGTATTCTTTACTGTTTACTTTCTGCAGATCATGCATATTTCTGGACTAGAATTTGTGCGATTTGTGAAAGAAAAGACATCTAAAAAATAAAATTTTAAGCTGTAACTTCGGTTACAGTTTTTTTCATGGTGCCAGTTGAGGGAGTCGAACCCCCGCTAGCGGGTTACAAATCCGCTGTTCTGCCACTAAACTAAACTGGCATATGGCGTGCCTGGTAGGACTTGAACCCACAACCTCCTGATCCGTAGTCAGACGCTCTATCCAATTGAGCTACAGGCACATTTTGTTGGAGCGGAAGACGGGATTCGAACCCGCGACCCCTACCTTGGCAAGGTAGTGTTCTACCGCTGAACTACTTCCGCATAACATGTTTAGTTTGATACTTTATATTTTTCTAATAACTTTTTCACGTTCAGACCTGATTCCGTTAAAATACGAAGTTTATCTTTTTTAACCATATCCAGTTTAAACGTTTTTAGACATTCTGTGATATTGCTTTGCAATAATGATGTTTTGCAACAGGTACAAAAAGAACTATCAACGAATATCATGGTGCTAGTTGTTTCTGAATTGATCATAAAATACATTTCGTGATGATCTAAACAATGTGTTAATTGAAATGAAAAGCGAACGTAATAGGCTTTCATATTTGGATGATACGTAGTACTAATGAACTTTATATTTTCAATGTGATTTAAATGAAATGTGTTCATCATACCTTCCTTTCAATAATAATGGTGGAGAATAGTGGACTTGAACCACTGACCTCACGCTTATCAGGCGTGCGCTCTAACCAACTGAGCTAAATCTCCATATGGCAGGGGCAGTAGGAATCGAACCCACATCAGAGAGTTTGGAGCTCCCGATTTTACCATTAAACTATACCCCTATGATGTTGCGACTTCCCAATACGCAACAAGATCTTTATTTTAAATAATAAATTTTTTTCCAATCGTGTATTTCTTCATCAGTTAGAGGATTGTATTCCTCTAATGAACAATAAAACGCATAATCGTAAATCTTGTAAGAATCAAACACTTTACGATAGTGATTGCCATGTATAAGAATATCTGATTTTCTTACTTTTTTGCTAGATTGGCGTTTCGCCAATTTTCTACCTCTTTGATTGTCTTTCACAATCGGTGTTTTTTTATAACTGCGACTCATTTGACATCAACTCCATTTTTTAAAAGCGGGAAGTTAATGTCCGTAAAGCATGTTTTTCATGTTATTCGCCTCCTTAGGAAAAATTTTTTTAAATGGAAGATAGTGGACTTGAACCACTGACCTCACGCTTATCAGGCGTGTACTCTAACCAACTGAGCTAATCTTCCATGTGGCGGGGACGACGGGATTTGAACCCGCGACCACTTGATCGACAGTCAAGTATGCTAACCGCTACACTACGTCCCCGTATGGTGCCGTCGAGAGGACTTGAACCCCCAACCTGATCATTACAAGTGACCTGCTCTACCAATTGAGCTACAACGGCGTATGGTGAAGAGAGATGGAGTTGAACCACCCGAGTCAAAAGACAACTGGTTTACAGCCAGTCCCGCTACCCCTACGGTATATCTCTCCAAGATAATCAAAAAAGACTACGAGAATATTCGCAGTCTTTAAACAACTTATTTCGTGTGAAATAAATGATATAGGAATGTGTGTAAAGAAAGGTTTGTGTAAAAAAACCTTATACGTGTCCTATACCTCCTTCGTATGTAGAAGGATATTTAAAGCTACGTGTGTATGAAATTGTTGTATGGTAAAGATACCATTGCGTTTGGCGAATGCCTGCTTCTGGTTGAATCGTTTCTTTATTGCGATCAATTGTTTGATTAATAACGTTTACCATTTTCATACACCTCCTGTTTTTTTAATTTATTTTAATAAAATGGTTTTTAATATGGAGCGGATGATGAGAATCGAACTCACGACATCAGCTTGGAAGGCTGAGGTTTTACCATTAAACTACATCCGCATTTGGCTCCACCTGTAGGATTCGAACCTACGACCGATCGGTTAACAGCCGATAGCTCTACCACTGAGCTAAGGTGGAATGGATAATTTTATTGTTAATGTTATTATATGACAATTTTGTTTCTTTTGTCAATATCCTTTTTACATTTTTTTATTTTTTTAATGTTCTTTTCCAATGGTTAAATGAAAACCAAATGGAACCTGATCGGATAAACCTAACTCGTTTCGTAATTTCTCTAAAAGTGAACACGTAACGGGAATCCACCAGTAATCTCCATTTGTTTGGAGAAAAGGTGAATAAGAAAAGGTTATTTCTTTCTCGTGGTATTTTCTCCACGGAAATTGCGTTTTATTCATCACCATTTCATTTCCTCGAATAATGGAGATATGACTTCCAAAACGAGGTTTGTGCAATTTGATCTGTTTTTCTTTGTAGATCCAATGCCAATAATAGTCTAAAATGTCTTTTGGGCACTCCATGATCACCCATTTTGAGTGATAAATGATGACGCCTTTTGATTGAAAAAGTGTCATAGTGCATTTCTCCTTTTTGTTTATCCTTTAGTGTTAAAATGGTGGAACGTAGCGGGATCGAACCGCTGACCTTTTGTCTGCCAGACAAACGCTCTCCCAGCTGAGCTAACGCCCCTTTGTTATAAATGGTGCCGACGACAGGATTTGAACCTGCGACCTCTGCCTTACCATGGCATTGCTCTACCTACTGAGCTACATCGGCATGTGGCGGAGTGTGAGGGATTCGAACCCTCGCACGGCGTTAACCGACTACTCCCTTAGCAGGGGAGCCCCTTATAGCCACTTGGGTAACACTCCAATTTTTTAATGGAGCGGAAGACGGGACTCGAACCCGCAACCCCTTGCTTGGAAGGCAAGTATTCTAGCCAATTGAACTACTTCCGCTTGTTTTTTTAATGATCAAAATAGATAGTTTTTTAAAAATGGTTCCCAATGTTTATCTTTTTCATAATGAGATTCAAGTGGATAACCTTCTTTTCTCCAAAAACAAGGCATTCCATGACGCAAGAATCTTCTTTGTGAATCATAAAGCGATTCTGATCCGTTAGGACCTCCAGTAATTTTGGGATTATACCAAGATATAGGATCATCTTCCCAACCACAAAGTACACAAACGGCATAACCTGTATCAAAATCTAACGTTTTGTATCCACAAGATAAACATGTGTATTTTTCTTTACTTATTATCATCACCTGCACGTTTGGCGTGCGTTAAATCATTAAAATGGCGGAGGATAAGGGATTTGAACCCTTGCACGAGTTACCCCGCCTACACGATTTCCAATCGTGCCTCTTAAGCCTCTTGAGTAATCCTCCATGAAAAAAGACTATGAGCATCTCATAGCCTTTAAGATTGTTCCAAATAGGAATCAAAAGATACAGGATAAGGTGATCCTTATGCTGACCTTAAAAATTTACAATCGTAAATTCTTCTTAAAGCTATGAATGTGTATGAATTTGACGTATGAGAAACAGACCATTGGCGTGAACTACTCCCAATCGTGTTATATGCGATTTGATTTGTTTGACTCATCTTCATACACCTCCCCGTGTTTTTTAAAATATACTTTTGTTAACGGTACGTATCATTTATTTCTTTAGTTTTTTTAAAAACCTTTTTTTATTTTTATCAAATTATAAAAATAATTTTTTGGCGGAGAAGAAGGGATTCGAACCCTTATAGCCTCTTGGGTACTTCTCCGTAGAAAGCTGATACACATGTACCAGCGATATGTTAAACGATTTTCATGCGTGATAAAATGCGTAAAACCACTGGATAAATAATGGTCATCGCTACTGCGTTAATAACAGTTGTCGGAAGAACAACAGTGATCAATAACACGGAAAAACTTGCGCCTCCTGGAAGACCAACAATTAGTAGCGCACTTCCAAGAAAAATACTTCCACTAATAAGTGTCCCTAGTGCGGTTAATAAACTGTATGAAAGAAGTTGTTTTTTAACACTTCTCACAAGTAGTACACATCCTAAAAAGAAGAATGCTGTAATGGGTTTATCCACCATATTTGGGATCTGCCCAAGTGGAAAACTTGTGGTTAATGCGGTAATAATTCCTGTTAAAATCCCTAAAAGAAGTGTGTGCTTTATTTTTGGGAATAAAATAATTCCTAAAAACATCATCACCAGTGGTAGATCGGGTTTCATTCCGAAAATAAATCCTGGCAATATGCTGTTTAATGCAGCACCCATTCCGACTAACAATGACATAAATACTAATTCTTTTGTTTTCATAACTCATCTCTCCTCTGCTGTGTAACCAAAAAACCTACTCTAAACTCTGCTCAACTGTTTGCTTTTATTTTGAAGATAACGTCGCTTTTAAACGATAGTTTGGATGTTTCATGATCTGTTTTAATGCCTCATTTTCTTTTTGTAAGTGGTTTATCTTTTCTTTGTTTTCCTTGATAATTCTTTGAATACTTTTAAAAAGATTTCCTTCTACTTTTTGATAACTAAGAAATGTTTTTGATGAATCATCATAATATCTACGAATTCGATCATTTTTAAATCCTTGGTCAAAGGTTGAAAGATAAAAATATCCATCTTCTTCAAAAAGAATCGAAAATGTGTGACGTTCTCTTTTGTCAAACACGATCATGTCCTTATACTGTTCGCCGAACACGTAACGAAGTCCATAATCATTAAACAAATCTTCCTTTTTTTCTTGAAAGTGATTCAACTTTTCTTTAATAGACATGATAAACACCTCAATCATTAATGGAGCGCCAGACGGGATTCGAACCCGTGTCAAATAAAGGTTTTGCAGACCTTCGTGTTAAGCCACTTCACCACTGGCGCATAAGTGGTAGCGATGAGAGGACTTGAACCTCCGACCTCTTCCTTATGAGGGAATTGCTCTACCTACTGAGCTACACCGCTAAAATAATGAAAAAAGACTACGAATTACTCGCAGTCTTTAAGCGTAATATCGATTTATTCGAAATCGACTTTGTTGAGAAAAAAAGTAATATAAAAGGACCTGCCTTTTACGAAGTTGTAAACTTTTCCTCAATATACTCCTGATATATGCGTAACAGGAGTTCGCTTAAAGCTACGAAGCATGTATGAAATTTGACATGTACAAAAAGAACTTGATCCTTGCCAAGATCCAGCTTGCGAACGATTCATACTGCACATATTCATTGCGTTTGTCATTTCCATACACCTCCTGTTTTTTTAAAATTTTTATGGATTAATTTTCTTATGTACCTAGTTTATAACAATTTATATTCCATTGTCAACTAGTTTTTATAATTAACGGGAAAAAGAATTTTTCCTTTAGAAAAAAATAAAAAAAGAATATCATAAAAGATATTCTTTTTCTGCTACTTCTACTGCTGAATCAAAAACTAATTTTTTATTGGTAAGAATAAACCATGATACAAATCCAAATAGTTTTTTATCCTCTACTTTATAAATTTTACATGCATCTGCTTGGTTTCGTTTCATCATACGAAGACCATCTTTAATCGCTTTTTCATCTGAATGAGCGTCGTGTAATGGGATTTTTTCTTCTTTTTGTTCCTTATTCATGAAAGATAACTCATAAAATGTGTTCATCATTTTCCCTCACTTTTTTTATTATTACCTTAAGCATACCACAGGAAAAAAGGAAAAGTTGAAAAAGAAAACAAAAAAGGAGCTGATAAAAATGGAAGCAGATATTGTGCAAATTCTCGCAAAAGCATTACGACAGGAAAAAGGTTCGGAGGAAGCCAATACGTTGAGAGATTATTTATTAGATGAAGAAAAAGAAACGGATAAAGAGTTTAATATTGAGTCTATTGACGAAGCGATCGCGTCATTAGAGCGATTAAAACAAGATCAGTTAAAGAAAATACAAGAAGAGGAAGAAGCATTCGTAAAAAAATATAACCTCAAAGGGTTTAGTCGTATGCAATTTTTAGAAGGGTATCGACAAGGAATAAAAGGTTCAACAAAAGAAATGGTTAAACACATACTTAAACATAATTATTATGAACATGACGAATTAATGAAAAGGCTAGAGGAAGAGGAACAAATAGGTGTGATTAGAAGATGGCAATATCATACAGTCATGATGATTATGATTGCAGCAAAAAAGAAAAAGTTGAGCAGTAAATCAGCAACAGCAAGTGAACGAGAAGAAGTATTAATGGACTATATGCAAGATGTAAAACAAGAACCGTTTTTTAAAAAATTAACGTTTATGAAAAGAGGTTCGTTAAAATGAATGCAGATCTTTGTCAAGTACTCTTGCAACTTGTGGGTGATTCAAAAACAAAAGAACAAGAAGTTCTACGGAAATACATAAAAAAAGAAGAACTATCAGAAAATGAAAAAAACGTTTCTTTTGGAATTTATAGCATTGATCAAATGATGAATGTGCTAGAGAAAATAAAAGAAAAAGAAATAGAAAAAAGACGTAAACAAGTGGAGGAACTGTTAAAAGAAAAAGGGATACCATCGATTTTTTATTCGTCTATTGAGGAAGCATGGAAATCGGGAACAAAAAAAGCGATCAAACAGACGCTTGAAGTTTTAGTGGAGGTAGAAGAATTTCAAGATGAAGAGAGATTAAAAGAAATAATCAAAGAAGAAAAAGACTTAAATAAATTAGAGCATTGGAATCACCATGTTATTTCAATATTAGCAGAAATAAGAAATAAAGAAAAAGTGTCATTTTTAGAGAAATATTCAAACAAAAATGTAACGGCTTCTGAAAAAGAAGAAAAATTAAGAACATACGTAAAAAATGTAGGCGAAGATGAATGGATAGCATCACTTACGTTCATGAAACGAAAAAAAGAAAATGATTAATCATTTTCTTTTTTTTCATGGTGATGGTGAATACGTTTTAAAATCAACGTTTGGATAATAACAAATATACCTCCGACCGTCCAATAAAGAGGTAGTGCTGAAGGAGCTGAAAAAGAAAATACAGCCATCATAATCGCAGAAAAGTAACCGATAAAAGACATCATTTTTTGTTGTGATCCGACTTGTTCAAGTCCAATTTGAGACACTTTAAATTGAATCACATAGGTAATGCCTGCAAGAAGGGCAAGTGGAATATTTGGATGACCTAAATTAAACCATAAAAATGAATGAGTAGCAATTTCGTGTGTGCGAATAATAGCATGATAGAATCCAATTAAAATTGGGAACTGAATAAAAAGAGGAAGACATCCCATTGAAACGGGATTTACGCCGTGTTTAGAGTATAATTCCATCATTTCACGTTGTGCTTGCTGTTTTTCCTCAACAGTTGTTGCTTGTTTCATTTTTTCTTGTACTTTTTGCATGTCAGGTTGAATTTTTTTCAATTTGTCCTGACTTTTGTATTGATTAATCGCAAAAGGAAGTAAAATAAATCGAATAAGAACAGTAATACAAACAATAGATAAACCGTAACTTCCATTTAGATGATGAGCGATAAAGGTGAGTAAGTAAGAAAAAGGGTAAATAAAATAATGATTGAAAAAACCTGGCGTATCCTGAGTAATAGCAGTATTATCAGCACTACAACCTGCTAAAAGAAAAATAAAAAAAGCAAGCAAACTAATCTTATAAAATTTCATCGTTTTTATCCTTTCTATGTACCGTAATACAACCAGTATAAGGGAATACTTGCAAAAAGAAAACATATAATGAAGGATAAAATAAAACATAGAAAAGAATGGTGAAAAAATGAAGGAACAAAAGCGAAGAAAAAGACAACAAAAAAAAGAAAAAAATACAATAACATTTTATTCATCAGAGCAATTTGAAAAAGAAAATGTGGAGATTGCGGAATTATTTTTAAAAAACTTACTGTAAAAAGTAAGTTTTTTTCGTGTATATATTGACTTTAAAAATTAAGTTAGTATTATTTAAATACTTTAAGCTAGGGGGGGTGGGTTTAATTTGAAAGGTTTTTTACAATGGATAGCATTGTTAATTTCATCAATAGTTTGGTTTGCACCATTATATACAATATACGATTCTGTTAAAAATCAAGAATTTGATATGAAAGTTTCTGTTATTTTACTATTGGTTTCATTCTTCTTTTCCGTTCTAGGCGGGTTTATCATTTACAAAGATAGAGAACTTTTAAATGATGTTATTCATCCGACTCTATCCATAAGTTTAAGTCTAATTTTCGTTGTAAGTTTTGCTATTTTTTCTTGGTTCCTTTCCTTTGTAACAAACGGTAAAATTTCTTTTGGTTCTGATAAAACCGATCATGAAAATAAGGATTAGAACACTTATTGGTTTTCTTTGGTTAAACCGCAGCGCACCTTTTTTACTTTTGAAATCGTTCCATAAAATAGTTATAGTATAATCTATCTTTTTATCTAAAAAAACTAAAAATGAAGTATAATAAGAAGGAATCTATAGGGAAGAAGGGATAAACATGAAAGTAATTGAAATTCCGCGTGTGTACATTAATGAAGAGTTGGTACCTGAAATAATTTATAAAAAAATCTATATTTCCGAAAAAGATGGTGAAAAGTATCTGAAGTTTCCAGTTGAAGTATTTGATGAAGAAACGGAAGAAGAATTGCACGGTGAGATTTTCGAAATTCCAGCAAAAGGAATTAAAGAACTTTCCGAAAAAGTGATTCAACAGTTAAAAGAAGGTAGAAAAGAAATAGAGGAAGTCGATGAAGATTACACAGTCAGATGTTTTGTAGATGATCAAGAAGGAAACTATGCATTTATCGTTACGTGTGATGAATTAGGAGAAGATGCGGACGGAGAAGATCTTATAGCTTTTACGTATGAAAAGAAACAGAAACGATTTGACGATGTATCATTTGGTATAAATTTAATGATTGAAGTAGCAAAAGAACCGCTTGAAGAATTAATTGAACTGATTGTAAATAATAGCATTTAAGGAGAAAAAACATGAATCGAAAAAAAGAAGAAAATTTAAGTAAATTTATGACGAAGATTTTACGTCATACGCCTTTTGATTTTGGTATTTTGCCAGATGAAAAAGGGTTTGTAGAAGCGGAAGATTTATTAATGGCAATTACAGGACAATCTTTTTGGGAAGGAACGACGGTTGAAGATTTTAAAACCGTGGCGAAAAATTGCCAAAAAGGGCGATTTGAAATAGAAGGAACGAAAATTCGTGCACGATATGGACATAGTTACAAACGAATTCCATATAAAGAAGGAACGCCTCCAGATATTCTTTTGCACGGAACAGGAAAGCAAAGCTTAGGAAAAATTTTTGCCGAAGGATTGAAAAAAATGAATAGACAATATGTTCATTTATCCGAAGGTGAAGAATTTGCCATTCTTGCAGGTTCAAGAAAAGGCGATTTTGTATTACTTGAAATTGACACAAAAAAAGCAAGAGAGGAAAAGGTGAAATTTTATGATGCAGGTAAAGATGTTTGGCTTGCAGATTATCTTGCACCTGAATTTCTTTCCATTAAAGAATAAACAAAAAACAGCGAACTAGTTCGCTGTTTTTTTCATAAAAAAACCTCCTTTTACCCGAATATAAAGAGAATATTTATTCTGTCTATATTTTTTTGACGAAAAAGATTGAAAAAGATTGTCTTTCTTTATAGTATCTCGATAAGAGGTGAAAAA